>OCAL01000186.1_pt1 | contig 35125 bp, 29 predicted proteins | sample 1477141 | NCBI WGS metagenome assembly OCAL01 (sample SAMEA2580295, study PRJEB22360) | human gut metagenome | biome: human gut; feature: human-associated habitat; material: faeces | place: Denmark | collected 2008/2010
ACCACGCCGATGGTACTGCGTAAAAGTGGGAGAGTAGGTAGCCGCCGATTTTAGATAGGAAGGGGAGACGAGAAAGATCGTCTCCCTTTTTTTATCCCCCCCTCCCGATGCTTCTTGCCCGGACCGAGGATACGAAGATAAAATGAATATAAGTTATGATGTTGATGAATGATATGCACTCCGGAGAGCAGGCCCTTCGGCAATGAGAAATGACGGTATGCTTTCCCTATTGTCCTGTAAAATAAAAAAAGAGCCGTTTGTAAAGCAAACGGCTATTCAGGCTAAATAAACAAAAATGATTAATTATTATTGTCTCTCTATTAATGAGTCTATTAAAGAGTAAATGATAGAATTTGACAGATTATCTTTTTGTTTGTTATTTTTATGATTGTGTAAATAAATTTTGTGGTGTAAAAAAAGTAGCATGAAAAGCATTTTTTTGTCTTTTTATGCTACTCTTTGGGACTTGTTACTTTTAGAATTTATAAGCAATTCCCCATGCTAAATTATCACATATTCCGATCCTGAATGAGGTATTGTTATTGTCGTCAAATTGACCAACGCCGATGTAACCGATTCCTAAGCTCATGGCTATATGCTCTGTCAGTTCATATACTAAATTCGGTTTTATACAAATCGCCCAGTTCGATTCAGTAAATTCAACATCGAAACCTCCTCGGGGAGCAAAATATAATTTTTGAGTTATCGGTAGATAATAGTTTACTCCTGCAGAAATTCCGAAACGTGTTTTATGATTATTCCCAAATAAACTTATACCGGTATTGATAGCCCAATGCTCATTTAGAAAGAATTCTGCCTCTGGAGATATGGCAAATTGATGAAATCCGTCGGTTACTTTGTAGGATATTTCACCTCCCAGTTCTATATCGCCTTTTTTGTATTGAGCGTTTGCAGAATAAATACCTGTAATTAAAGCTATTATTAAAAGTATCGTTTTTTTCATTTTGAGAAAGTTTTTGTGATATTGAAATATAAAATAAACCTCTTTTTTATCACTTGGATAATAAAAGAGGTTTTATGATGTAATGACGTAATTTTTATTGTATGCCTTGAGTCGTTACTTCTTTATTTATTTTCTTTACCAAACCTTGCAATACGCTACCAGGTCCGACTTCGGTAAAATCTGTTGCTCCATCGGCAATCATATTGATCACTGTTTGCGTCCAGCGTACAGGTGCTGTTAATTGTGCAATCAGGTTTTCTTTTATTGTTTCAGGATTGGTTTCTGCTTTTGCATTTACATTTTGATAAACCGGACATTTGGGTGCAAAGAATTGTGTTTTATGGATAGCTTCAGCTAATTCTGCACGAGCAGGCTCCATAATCGGAGAGTGGAAAGCTCCTCCGACTTTCAATTTTAAAGCACGTTTTGCTCCGGCAGCAAGCATTTTTTCGCATGCAGCGTCGATACCGGCCTCATCACCTGAGATAACGATTTGCCCAGGACAATTGTAATTAGCTGGAACAACGACTCCTTCTGTTACGGAGGCACATATTTCTTCTACTTTTTCGTCAGGCAAAGCTAATACTGCAGCCATGGTAGAAGGCGTTTTTTCACATGCTTTTTGCATAGCCTGAGCACGAGCGGAAACAAGACGTACACCGTCTTCGAAAGATAAAGCTCCGGCAGATACTAACGCTGAAAATTCTCCAAGAGAATGTCCTGCCACCATATCGGGACAGAATTTGTTACCCATCGTTTTTGCAAGAATTACCGAGTGTAAAAAAATTGCCGGCTGTGTAACTTTGGTTTGACGAAGATCTTCGTCAGTTCCGTTAAACATCAAGTCGGTAATTCTGAATCCTAAAATTTCATTAGCTTTTTCAAACAAGGCTTTAGCTTCGGAGTTAGTTTCATACAACTCTTTACCCATTCCTACGAATTGGGCGCCTTGTCCAGGAAATACAAATGCTTTCATTTCTATTTTTTATTTTCTGATGGTTATTAATCTAAAAAACAGATGCAAAGGTAATCATTTTTTAATCCTATTCTGTTATATAATAAATATATTTCATACATTTGTCTTTAGCTGAAATTAAAAAATGATATAAATATGAATACGCTTTTGTTTTTAAATTTGGGTGCAGGAGAGATTGTTCTTATTGCTTTAGTCGTTTTATTATTATTTGGTGGTAAGAAAATACCGGAATTGATGAAAGGTTTGGGGAAAGGTGTCCGTAATTTTAAAGACGGTTTGAAAGATGTTGAAGATCAGATTAATTCAGATGCAGCAGACTCTAATTCTGATAAAAAATAGTTTATGTGAAGATTTTTCTTTTTCTGAGAGCAGGCATAGAGTTAATATTTTACTCGCTTTTTTGTATCCGTTTTATTTTTGCTTATCTGATTTATAATTTGCTTTTTTAGTTATTTATGGAAGAAATGAGCTTTTGGGATCATTTAGAGGCATTGCGCGGCGTTATATTTCGATCGCTCGGAGCAGTCGTTGTATTGGCCGTTGTTTTTTTTGTTTTTATGACCGATATTTTTGATTCTATTATTTTGGCTCCTTGTTTTTCTGATTTTGTTTTGTATCGCTCTATATGTAATCTGAGTACATATCTTTCTTCTATAAGCGAATATCTGTCGGTATTACCTGATTTTTGCGGAGATGATTTTCATGTAAATCTAATCAATATACAGTTGGCTTCGCAGTTTTTTATCCATATGAGTACTTCATTTTGGCTTGCGATTGTATTTGCCTTTCCGTATATTATATATCAGTTGTGGAGTTTTGTCAGTCCGGGGCTGTATGAACGAGAAAAAAAGAATGCGAGGTTTGCTTTTATTATAGGCAATTTGATGTTCTTTATCGGTGTTGCAGTCGGATATTTGCTTGTTTTTCCGCTGACATTGCGTTTCTTAGCAGGTTATCAGGTTAGTGAGATAGTCCCCAATCAAATTTCTCTCGACTCTTATATGAATAATTTTCTGATGATGATTTTTATTATGGGGATTGTTTTTGAATTGCCATTATTGTGTTGGATGCTTTCAGGAATAGGATTACTGACGCGATCTTTTTTTTCTAAATATCGTCGTTATGCAGTTGTAGGTCTATTGGTGCTTGCTGCTGTTATTACCCCTTCGGGAGATCCGTTTACATTAATGGTCGTATTTCTTCCTATTTATATGTTATATGAGGTCAGCGCTTTCTTTGTAAAAAAGGATGTTTCTAAAATGGATGGAACAGCGATTTCAGATGAAATCGAATCGAACGATTGGTCTAAATAACGGTAAATGTGTTCTATTCTTATTAAGATAAATCTAAAATATATGAATGTTGAATTCGTTATTTTAATTCTTGATATATTTGCGTTTTTAAATGATATGGATTAAAAGTGAATTATGAAAAAAGTATTTTTATTGATCGGAATATATTTCATTTTTGCCGGGTGGATTTGTAACGCTCAGAAGGTTGAGATGATTCCTTTTGGAGATATGGATCATTGGACAACGAGAGTACTTAAAGAGTCTGCATTATTAGGTGGACATACTCGTTATATTTATGAAATAGCTCCGACAATGACGATTGAAGGGAATAAGCCTTATCGGCGTCATGCACAATCTCCTTGGGCTACATCGAGTGTCATGGCTAGTCCTGCCGGAATTGTCAAAACCAGTACGAGCGTGTTTCCCGAAAAGCGAGGAAACGGGTATTGTGCTCGTCTTGAAATACGAAAAGAGACTTGTAAAGTAATCGGATTGGTGAATATTGTGGTCGTGGCTCCCGGTTCTATTTTCTTAGGAGGAATGGATGAACCCATAAAAAATACGAGTAATCCTCAGAGTAAACTTGATCAGGGGATTCCTTTTACAAAGAAACCTACAATTTGACTATAAATTACATATGGAGCCTCAGATGGTAAAAGCTACGGGATTTGGTAAGGCGGTGAATGTCCCGGGACGAGATAAGGCTGAAGTTTGCCTTTATCTATTGCATCAGTGGGAAGATGAAGATGGAAATATTTATGCTCGTCGTGTAGGTACGGCTTATCGAAAATTATCAGGGAATACACAGGATTGGGTAAATAATTACCAGATCCCGGTATGGTATGGAGATATTACTAAGAGAAGCGATTATCAGAGTTATATGGGATTGGTACCTTCGGATGATCCCCGTTATACTCGGAATAGTAAAGGGAAAATTGTTCCTATTCAAGAATTGGGCTGGGGAAAGGCTGATGAAGAAGTCACACATGTCATGCTGCGTTTCTCTGCAAATGATCAAGGGGCATATATCGGTTCGGTAGGAAGTAAATTTTGGGTTGATAACGTAGCATTTGTTTATTAAAACGGTAATACGGATAGCCCGGTAAAGTCTATCGGGCTATCTCATATTTTGACTTCATATTTTTTATTTTTTCTTTTCGAATTAGTCTGAGAGTACGGTTTATTTTTTTTCTATTGATGGCGACGTAAGAATAATGATCTTTTATATCGATCATGCCTATATCTTCTTTATATAATTCTCCTTTCTGTATTAAGAAACCGACAATGTCGACTTTATTTAATTTTTCTTTTTTCCCTTTTCCGATATAAAGGGTATTCATGGGTGGTAATTCCAATCGGTCTATATTAACGGATAGATTAAATCTTTCTGGTTGTTTTTTCTGAATATATTCTGGGATATTCTCAGCGGAGTTTATCAGTAAGTAAGCATTTCCTTCGGCAAACATACGGGCAGTTCTACCATTTCGGTGTATAAACGTTTCTTCGTTAATCGGTAGATGATAATGTATAACGTGCTTTATTTCCGGAATATCCAGTCCTCGCGAAGCCAGATCTGTCGATATGAATATGTTTGAACTGCCGTTTTTGAATCGACATAGGGCTTTTTCTCTTCGGGTTTGTTCCATTCCGCCGTGAAAAACTTCGTTAAAGATATGTTGCTCTGATAAAAAACTACCGATCCTTTCGGTACTTTCCCTGTGATTGCAGAATATAAGTACCGGACCGGGAGACAAGTTTCGAAGTAACGTTTCGAGACTTTTTAATTTATCCGGTTCGGGAGATATGACCGAATACAGGCTTAATCTTTTATCAGACTCTTTTTTCTCGAAATATATCTTTTCAGGAGTTTTTAATCCTGTAAACTCAGGGATTTCCCCTTCTGTTGCGGATGTGAGTATGCGTTTACAAATACCGGAGATGTGTTTGATAATTGCTTCCATCTGTTCTTGAAATCCTAGTTCAAGACATTTATCGAATTCGTCTAAGACAAGTACTTTTACCGAACTCACGTTTATTCTGCCGTGATCGATATGATCTAAGATTCTTCCCGGAGTACCTATAAGTATAGCCGGATTTTGTTGTAGTGATTTTATTTCAGATTTTATCGGTTGTCCACCATAACAGCAATTTATTTTATATCCGGATGAAATGGAATGGCTTATCGAATTTATTTGCATTGCTAATTCCCGTGAGGGGACAAGAATTAACGCTTGTATTTCTTTACATAGCGGATCTAATCCTTGTAAAACGGGTAGAAGAAAAGCTATTGTTTTGCCTGATCCGGTAGGTGAAATAAGAATAATATCTTTTTCTTTTTCACTATATCTTAGAGTTGCCAATTGCATTTCGTTGAGTGTCGTTATTCCCAACTTGTTGTTCAAGCGCTCGAATAATATATTTTTTGAAGTCATGCTGTAAAGATAGATAAATTATACCGGTTCGGATTGAAAAAATGTTGTGATTGAATTAAAAAAACTGTTTAAATTTCCCGATAAAGGATTTGTATATATGGACTTATAAATGCTCTTGTTCGTGAAAGGTAGTATTTCTTTCCCAATTTATTTCTGTATCGGATTGAAAGTAATATCTGTATGTCGAAAATTCTGAGATTTCGATTTTTATGGAAAATTTCCTAACAATGATTTATGTTCTACAGACTATGGAGAACATGGACGTTTGGACTAGAATAGTTATCAAATGAGATTGGGAGAAGATATTCGGTTTATTTGTTATTATTGTTTTTAGTAAAGTTAATAAAAAAAGAGATCGTTTTTTTCCTTTCCGTGTTTGTAATATCGGTATTGATCCAATTAATAATTGGTGATTTTTTTTATTTTAGTTACGGAATAAACCCCTTCGTAGTCAGCGGCAAAACCTTCATCAGTTTTACCCATATCTATTACGTCTAATTCTACATATACCGGAGTCCCGTTTTTAGAGCCTTTTGTTATTTCGTCGTATTTTTGTATGAGTTCTTTTGTTTGGTCAATAATCCAATAAGAGCAAGAATCTCCTTCTGCCGTAAAGGAGCGTACTTCATGCCCAATAATTAATTGCCCTTTTACGGGAAACGTTTTTTTAGCTGGGGTGATTATTGAAGCCGGAATGATTTTTTCAGTATCTGCTTCTTCTGTTTTGGCATATCTTAAAATAAGTTTTCCTTTTTTGAGAATCAGACTATCTTGGGTTAGTTTTTCGATAGTTAAAGTATCGGTAAAAGATAATGTCTGATGGTTACCGATGCTCTTTCCGGAAAGAATTAATAGGTTATTCTTATGTTCCCATTTCTCATATAGTAATGATTTCATATTGATAGAAGATGCATTCCCGTTTGCTCTAAGAGTAAAACCCTGTTTTATGTCAGGCATTCCGGGAATAAGTTCTACCCAAGATCCTTCGATATTGGTATTATTACATGCTGTTAAAATAATTGTACTTAAAATAACCATGAAATTTAAAAGATGTTTCATCGTTTTTTAGCTTTAGTAGAATTTTATCTTTTGTAAAGATAAGTACAATATTTTATATTGTCAATGAATAGATAGAGAGATATCAGACGAAAATAAAAAAAGCAATGAAAATTTTTTCATTGCTTTTCGTAGCGAGACCGGGGCATGATCCCGGGACCTCATGATTATGAATCATGCGCTCTAACCAACTGAGCTATCTCGCCATCTGTTTTTGATTGCGGTGCAAAGATAAGATGTTTTTTTTGAATTCGCAATAGTTTTTCTTTATTTTCAAGTTCCTATTTTTTGTATTTTATACAAGTGTTTGATAATAAGTATAATAATAAAAGTTGAAGAAAAAGCGGATAGGGAAGTCTTTAGGAGTAAGTAGTTGTATGTCTATAAAAAGAGGAAAATCGGGAGCTTATATGGAAAGGATTTGTGCTTGCCATTGAGATTCCTGACATGGTTATTCTTGTTAAATAAATAGAAAAGCTGTTTTCTGTTGAAATCGGATTGTTCTTTTAAATTGTTTTATTGATATTACAGGGAGCTTATTTGATGGGAGAGTCTGTTTTGAAAATTCCTTTTGAAGGTGTTTGTCTATTTTTATAAGGAGGATAGTGGGTTATCTGACGAATGAAAATGGAAAACACCTTGAACGAAAACTTAGAAAATGTTTGATAAGATTGCTTTATTGGAAAATTTCAACAGGTTCTTAATTAAAATTATATCTTTGTAAACATAATAATCGATAAAAAAGATTGAGCAATGAAGAATCTTATTAAAATGTTTTTTGTGATAGTATGTTTTTGTATGGTATCACAAGCTCAAGCCCAATTGAATTGGGGATTGAAAATTGGCGCGAATCTTTCAGATGCAAGCTTTAAGGGGTTAAAAGACGTGAAAGTCGATAATCTTTCAGGTTTCTTTGTCGGGCCGATGATTGAATTTAAATTTCCTGTTTTTGGTTTAGGAGTAGATGGCTCTTTGCTTTATTCTCAAACTAAAATGAAATTTATCAATGAGACAACAAACATCGGAGTTACCAATAAACAACATGAGTTGGATATTCCGGTAAATTTGAAATGGTCGCATAGTCTGCTTAAGCTTATCGGGATTTATCTTGCTGCAGGTCCGGATTTTTCATTTAATCTGAAAAGCGATAATATTGGTTCTGATTTGGCCGATATTGCAGTGAGTACGGTTCAAGGAGATAAAGCCAGTATTAAGAGAAAAGCTGCAAATGTCGGTTTGAATTTCGGAGCAGGTATTATTCTTGTGAAACATTTACAAGTAGGGTTTAATTATAATCTTCCTTTGACAAGTTCTGCTCGTGAAGACATAAAAGACGGAAATGTGGCGAATGCGATAGGAACTCTTTTTGATGGAGACACTTTTGACACGAAAAATAAGAAATGGCAGATTTCCGTTGCATATTTATTCTGAGAATTGCGATTTTGTGTGAATTAAATAATTAAAAAAGCGTGCTACCAAAGCCGAATATAAACTTTTGGTAGCACGCTTTTTTATATACAGAATTTTATCTCTCTTTGTGAGCTGTCGGTTATGGCCAGGATTTGAGAGAATATTATAGAAAATATCTGGTATGATATAGAAATTTGTCTGCATTTTCCGATGTAGAGAATATTATCAGGTCATTTTTGCGTTTTTTTAATCTGCTTTCTCGTTTTCATTCGTCAGATAGCCCGCTATCCTCCTTGTAAAGGCAGAAAAACATTCTCGAAAGAAACTTGCGAATATGCTTCGAGCGACAGATTCTAAAAGAAAAAGATTTTAATTAATAAAAAACAGGAAAGTAATTTTATTTTACCTTCCTGCTTTTTCATTTTAAGAAATACAATAAACTATTTTGAAATGATGATTTTTTAATTTAGGATCAGAGTTTAAATTGCTCTCTTAATATATCGAGATAAGTCATTCCATAACCATTTCCGTATTCCGGATCGGTAGGTTCTATTGCTGAATAGTACGCCCAATCATTGAAAGATTCGAGGAATACGATTCGTGTACCGCCCAAATGTCTTTTTGCAACGTTGCACATCGTTCGGAAGGTGTCGGGATTTTTATCCACTATCGGTTGATTATATTGGTTACCCATATTTATGTAAGCATTACGGGACGGGCTGATCGTCGGTATAAAATCGATCTGGAAATGTGATGCAGCAAACTCTTGGTTATATTTCCAATTCTGATCGATCATTTGAGGATACATGTAAGCACGGTTAAAGTTTCCCTGATCATACATGCTCTTTGTGGTAATCGCATCGACTTTGCCGGCACAATGGAAAACCTCGAAGCGTCCGGTAGGCGCCCAAGCATCTTGCTGTGCTACTATAAATATTTCTTTTCCACAAGATTCACGAACTGCTGTACGCAATTTATCATAAAGAGCTTTCGAATCTTTCGTATAAATTTTGTGCGGATTAAAGATGACTACCAGAGGTCTCCCGTTTATATGATAGTAGTTGTCATCTCCAAAATAATTTACGGCTATTTGTTCAAAAGCTTTACACATAATGTCTGTCCGTGACATTTTTTCTCCCGTACTGATTGTTTCATCCGGCATATCTTCGATCAGTTTGCTATTGCTCAATCCATTGGTAATATTATTGGGGTTGATGGAAATTGCATATCTCAATCTTCCGTTTTCACGCTGTAATTGTACCGGATTTCCGGTGATTGTCTCTCCTGTATCGTCATCGGTATATTCTGCGCCTTTTTTACCTCCGAGAACATCGGTCATTGTCACATTTCCGCTATTCAGAAATGTTTTAAGGTCGATTTGTATAGCCGGCAATATAAAGAAGTCGATTCTACCTTGTATCGCCCAATCTACTTGTTGTTGGTATAGCTCTACCGATTCGGGATTTTTGACATCGAAATTCATTTGTTCTGTCAATATCGGTCTCACGTTTGCACCGAGTTGCCCTTTCGATTGATCCCAAGGTTGGGCTAAACGGGCTAATTTACCGTCATCCAAGTTCCCCTTTTGATAATAAAATGCACCTACCGGGCAATCTGCCGTTAGTTCGACATTCGGGATCTCATAGTTCAGGAAATGATCTTCGACCGAAGGTCCTCGGTCTTTGTCACAACCGGACAATCCGGCTATTAACCCTAATCCCATTACCAATTTTAAAGTATGATTTATGTAAGTTCTCATAACAAAGTCTATTATTTAGGTTCGTAAGTACTGATAACTGTCGCTTTGTAACCGATATATTTGCGCAATAATTTGCTGCTGGTTACATCCGGATATATTTTTTGGACGTTTTTGATAAATTCTTCTTCTGTATTGCCGTACCATTTTTGTAAATGCCGGCTACTGTAGGCAATAGTCCGGTTCATATAGTTGGCATCAGCATTTTCCAGTAAAGGATTAACCAAAGACATTTTCAAATGAGTTTGAAGGTTGTCTCCTTTGCGTACGTTGTTTATCGGATACGGACTTTGTGTCAATAGGTCTGAAACGGCATTCCAATAGGCGGCAGTGTTATTTGTTATTTCAGACAAAGGATACACATATCTTTCAGGGATAAAGTCGTATGTTCCGTTACTTCCTTCTGTCGTACTGTTACAGAAAAACGGAGGAAATTTCAATACTCGGGTACGACGTTCGAGACACCAAGCCGAGTATCCGTTGAAATAATCGGCTATATAACGTTGTTTGATAATTTGTTCCAAGTGATTATCAAAATCTCCTTCTCCGTTGATATCTGCATGATAGAGACAGCGGAAGTCGGTCAATCCTTTTCCGTTCGTGTTCCATTTGATACCGTTTTGTTCTTTATATTCTTTTACCGCACTTGTTAATCCGTATTGAGCAAAAGAGGCTTCTATTCCTTCGTAATAATAACCTTCTGCCGATTTAGATCCTATTCCGTACCGTAAAGCAGCTTCGGCTTTTAGGAAACAGGCATCTGCCCAGTTCATGATGATATGTTTCGCATCCGGTTTGATGAAGTCATAGTTGATCAAAGACCATTGAGTTGCCAATATACCGGTATAAGGCGATTCATATTTTGTCGTACCGTTCGGTGAGTTCGGATCGATTGCAACTTCCCACCCGCGAGGTAAAATTCCGCTCCGTTCGGGACTCGGCAGGTGTGGAATACGATAAGTTACGGCGATAGAATCCCTAAATCCCGGTTCGTATGGATTGGGACGGCTTATTGTATCGCTTACGGTATATTGATTCAGTGTTTCTGTCGGATCTACGAATGCTTCTAACCGAGGATCGTTATATGATCTCAAATAAATGAAAAAATATTCGTTTATACGAGGGTAGTCGCTTTCACGGAATCCTTCTGTCGGTATTTTTTTCAAAAAACGGTTGTAGTAGTAAGACACGTCATTCGAAACGTCACTACCCCATGCCGGAGCAACCATATCGTCTAAAGAAGCAATAATCCAGTCTTCATGTTCCATACATTCCCGAGCGTGTTGTTCTGCCAGACCGGGTGCAATATTGGTTGCACGCATAGCTACTTCCAGACGAAGAGTATTGGCAAACTTACGCCATTTGATGATGTCACTGGTTGTTCCAGAGCCGGATCTGAATATCGGATCTTTTTTCAGAACATCAGAACTTGCATCGGGATTAAAACTTTCGGATGCTTTTTTCAGCATATCCAGAATTTGCCGGTACATTTCTTCTTCTGTATCATGTTTTACGAGGAATTTATTCGGATCGAAAATCATGGCATCCGACAAGGGCATGCCTCCGTACATAGATACGACGATCGAGTAAATGTAAGCTTTCCATGTCCTGACTATAGCGACTCGGTTTTCATAGCCCGGAACACCGTCATATTGACGTTCGCTCAATTCAAGATCACGGATGATTTCGACATAAAATTTTTTGTAAAAAGAATCCGATGTACTTTCATTCATATCGACAGAGCCTCCGAAATGTCCGGAATAACGTGCCCACCAGCACATTTGGTTATAATTGAGCTCTGCCATGGCATTGATTGTCTTATATACCGATCCCGGAAAGATACTTTCCATATTCGCTTCGTATATTTTATTGGGATTGATATTTATATCTTCGAAGTTATCGGTGCAGGAAACCGCAGTGCCCAATGCGATGGCTGTACAGATAGATATTATTGTTTTTTTCATAAATGTGTTTGTTTAGAATGATACTTTCAGGTCAAAACCATAATTTGCCGAAGGCAGGGCAAAACCCATTTCAAGACCTTGTCCGTTGCTTGTCGTACTTGTAGCTTCCGGGTCGAGTCCTCTCGGCGTATTTTGGAGTATGATTGCCAGGTTACGCCCGACTGCTGCTATACGTGCCGATTTGAACGGGGTTTTTCTCAAGAATTTTTTCGGCAGATTATATCCGATACTTACTTCACGCAATTTGATGTAAGAAGCGTCATATACATATCTGCTTAGTTGTCTGGAGGATTCTCCTTGCCAGTAGTTTTGCGGTTCGTAGGCTATATTGCACGGTTGGCCGGCCCAGAATGCTACACTTTCATTGTACACCCGATTGGGAGCATATACGCCTTTGGGACGTGATGCATCTATATACGGGACATAGTTGGCTGCGTAGTCGGTATTGGCCTTGTTTGTGTATTGCGGTTGCAAAAAGCCCCGGCGTTCTTCTGTATTTTCTCCGACAATCAGATTACTGTAAAGATGTTCTTCACGACCGTCCAAAGATTGTACCGTGAGTCCGTTACGAGATCCTTCATATCCCGAATAAGACCAAACTTTACCGCCTTTTTTGAAGTCGAAGTGGAATCCGAAGTCTAAGTCTCTCCATCTGAATTTATTACTCCATCCTCCGATCCAGTCGGGAGATACCGAGCCGAAATAGTGATCGACCTCTTGAGCATAACGGCCTTCTGCATTTACAAGGAACTGGCCTTGCTCATTTCTTACCGGATCGGTACCATACATTTGTCCGTAAGGTTTACCGACTTCGGCATATACTTGTACACCGTTCAGTCCGTTCCATGAGGTCAACATATAACGGCTTACTCCGTCGATGAGCGATACGACTTCCGAATTATTTTTCGACCAGTTAAGAGATGTTGTCCATTCGAAATCTTTTGTTCTTACCGGTGTTCCGGTCACTGTGAGTTCTGTTCCCCAGTTCCGTATTTCTCCGGCATTGAACATCAGTTGATTAGCTCCACGTGCTGCAGTGACATCTGCCCGTACGATTTGGTCGAAAGTAGATTTATCATAATAAGTAACATCTATATTCAAACGATTTTTGAAGAAACGGAGGTCAGCTCCGACTTCCCATGAACGAGTCGTTTCCGGCTTTATATTCGGATTTTTTTCCAGATTATCGCGTTCGAACCAAGACATGTCCAGATAAGAACCTTTATAGCTGTAACTGCTATATAACATGTCGAATCCGGTATCATTACCCACTTTTGCAATAGAACCTCGGATTTTACCGAATGATAACACTTTGTTGATAGCTGTGTTTTTTAGTAATTCGCTGAATACGAAACTGATACTTCCGGAGGGATAAAAATAAGACCAATTGCCGCGACCTAAAGCGGAGGACCAGTCGTTGCGTCCGGTTACGTCCAAATAGATAAAGTCTCCATATCCGAAGCTGGCAGTAGCGAATACCGATTCTTTTGTTTTTTTGTTATATCCTGTAGTCGCTTTTATTTGAGCGGCATTGTTTTCGAGGCTCTTTACGTCAGGTTGCATCAGTGCATCTACCCGGTCTTGGATCTTTTTGCTTTGTTGCGTACGCACCGAACCTCCGAAATTGGCATTGATGCTGAACTTTTTAATTCGTTTGTTATACATCAACAAGGCTTCGTAGTTGTTGTTATATGAATTTTCCTGAAATTCGTCGTATTGTCCGTCGACATCGAACGGAGAGTTGTAGTTGGAGAATGTCCATCCCGATCCGGTCTGTATATCCGTTGCTCCCCGTAATCTGAGTCTTAATCCTTTGTAAAGATCGAAATTCAATGTAATATCACCGAAGAACCATTGTTTGGTATCTGCATTCGAGGTTTCGTGCATCGACCAATACGGATTTTGGAATCCTCTGAAAGAGTGAGGCGTACCGTCCGGATTTTTATAATCGGATAATTCTTCGTACGATGCGTCACGAGGAACTTGGGTCAGCATGTAAATCGGGTTTCGGTTTGAATTATTACGGAATGCGCGGTTATCCACATTGTCTATCGTATAACGGGTATTGACGTCGATACTTAACCATTTTTTTAGTTTCATCGTAGTGCGTAGGTTGAAAGCGTGTCTGTCTCGTTCGTTAAATCCTTCCAATATATCGTTCCCGTGGGTATTGGTATAAGAGAAACGGATAGATGCAATTTCTGCAACTTTATCGATCGATACGCTGTTGGTCATCATATAACCGGTTTGATAGAGTCCGCTGATATTATTGTCTCCGGGGACATATTTTTTTACTTGTCCGTTGCGTCCGATTACATCAAATCCCAGCATCGGCATACCGAAACATAATTGCGAGTAATCGGTCGTAAGGTTTGCCATTCCGTAGGGTAATGAAGGATCATACCAGCTTTTATCGTATGTGTTGATTCCCGTATGTAGTTGTCCGCCGTTACCGCTTCCGTAAACATTCTGGTACATCGGGTATTGATATAATGTGTTGAACATCATGTTAAACCCATACGAAACACCGAGTCCGGCTTTGCGAGAAGCTTTTTTTGTCGTGATCAGAATAACTCCGTTTGCACCGTCCGATCCATATAAGGCGGCTGCATTAGCGCCTTTCAATACTTCGATGCTTTCGATATCATCGGGATTGATGTTGTTTGCGGCGTTACCGTAATCCATGTCATCGACTTCTCCCATTTCGTTCATAATAGGAATACCGTCTATGACATATAGTGGCTGATTGTTCCCGGTAAGAGAGTTATTTCCACGAATAACGACACGTGTTGAAGATGTCGGTCCGCCGGCCGAAATGAATTGCACGCCGGATACTTTTCCGGACAGCATGTTCAGCAAGTTTGCATCCCGGACTTCTGTTGTCGTACCGATGTCGATAGATTGGCGGGCATATCCTAAAGATTTAGCATCCCGGCTTATTCCTAAAGCGGTGACAACGACTTCATCCAATTTTTTCGTGTCTTCGGCAAGTGTTACTTTAATGTCCTTTTTATTTTTGTCTATACGGACATTTTGTGCTTTATATCCGATAAAAGAAACTCGTATCAAAGAATTTTCTTTGACCTGAATGCTGAATTTTCCTTCTATATTGGTAACGGTGCTTGCTGTACCTCCGACTACGGATATATTGGCGCCTATGATCACGTCACCGTTTTCATCGACAACCGTACCATTGACCTTTATCGTTGAATTTTGTGCAAAAGTTGTTCCGAACGATAAAAATGCGATCAACAGAAACAGTGCGAATCTGAGAACCGGATGGTGATATGCACCGGCACTTTCTGTTTTTCTGTTTTTTAAATGTTTCATGGTTTGTTATAAATGTGTGAATATTATTTTAGCTGAAATCTCTCATATAAACCGTTATCGGATCATGATTTTCTGGGAATATGTTTTTCCGCCTGATACTATACGAATAATGTAAATATCCGGGTTCAGATTGTTTACATAAATTTCTTCCCGAGTATTTTGTCCTGCCAATTTCTCCGATGCGATCAATTTTCCGGACAAGTTATAAATCTCGGCTTTTTCGATTGTTTGTGTAGATTCTACGACCAAACCGTTGTTTGTGTAGTAAGCTTTTACCGTTGCATCTTCTTGGTCTGATTCTATTTCTGTTTTTTCTACAGCCAAAGCATATATGTCATAGTCGAGTTCTTCTTCGGTAGCTTCGCAAGAGCCTGCATAACATTTACCATTGGCAAAAGGCCGGATCTTTCCGACTTGGTCGGTATTGATATTCAGGGCTTGTAAGTATTGGGCATTACCGTAGTTCATTGCTTTATCCGATATTTTCGAATCCAAAGGTATGGCAAAGCATTCTTCAGCATAGTAATCGAAATAGGAGGAAAGACCGGATAGAGAACCGCTGTTAGCAAAATAGTCGAAATAGTTGTTTTTGGTAAAGTCTGTTCCTTCGGCAGTTTTTTTTTGCATGTTGTCGTAACTGTCATGCCCTATAAATGAGTTTTGTATCTCTAATTCGGATTGTTCTATGTTCGGATATTGAACCATAAAGTCCGAATTTACCATATTGGTAACATCGCCCGATTTGTTGTTTTCTATGATACAATTGTAGAAACGTTTCGTCAGTTTTTTGCAGTCGTTCATGATATAAACAGCACCGCCGTTACCTTCATTTCCGGTGGTGGTATTATAGGTCATCGTACAGTTTACCACATCGAATGTAGAGTTTTCCATACCTTTACCTAAGTAAAACACGCCTCCTTTTTGTTTACAATAGTTTCCGTACATGGTACAATTTACAAAGAGTATCTCATCGGTCGTATTGGCTCTGTCGTTTTCAAAAAACAGTACGCCTCCGTTATCTCCATTGGCTTTGTTAAGATTGAAAGTAGTATTTTCGAATACCATTTTTAGGTTCTTTTTGTCGGTACGATGCTTCATATATATGGCACCGCCACGATTCGAAACATAATTAGAAACGACTTTAACATCTCTAAAATATACATCTACGGCTTCTTGCGGTTCAGTCCCGAAGAATGCTCCTTCCGATCCGCTTACATCACTGCAATCGTTGCTTACAAACGAGGTGTTATACACCCTTAATTTACCTCCTTGAGAAGCGATGCATCCCCCGTCTTTGTTGCTGTTACCCATAAACAGACAATTGCGAACGGTAACTTCGTATTTTTCCAAATCGGTAGCTGTCATAAAAATAGCTCCTCCGAATTTGTGGGAATCATCATAAACTTTACCGTAGTTTTGATTATTCTGGAAAGAAACATTGTCAAATTCCACATTAGCATTCCGAATGAAACAGCCGGCTCCTTTATCGGATGTAGGATTTCCTTCTTTAATAGTCAAATTTCGGATGGTTACTTTTTTATTCAGCCCGTCCAGTCGCAGGCATGTTGTCGTTTTGTTTCCCGTAAAGCCGGTTTTAGTTCGGGTTTGGTTCGGGTCACCGCTGATTGTTAATCCTTTATCCAGAATTTTGACACCTTGATTGTTCTTATTATAAGCGTCGCTGTTATAAATTTTATCAGCAGGCTCTTGACTTATGTCAATAATTCCCAAAAGGACGATTTCATCGCCTTCCTCCGCTGCATCTACAGCTTTGGACAGAGTTTTAAATGCGTTTCCGGATGATGATCCGTCTGCAGAATCATCGCCTTCCGGAGATACGAAAAGTTGCTTCGCAGAAAGAGGAAATAAAATGAAGCAACTCAAAATTACGCTGATCGCAATTTTACAAATTGTACTTTTCATGTCATAATTATTATTGGTTAAGAAATGATTAAGAAACACTTACAAAAGTATTTTTGTACGCTAATCAATATGCGTTATTGAGGATTATTTATTGCTTAATATTCGATATGTGCACTTAATTTTTGTGTTAAATCATGACTAAAACGAGGTAAAATAGGCTTATATTAATTCTGATTTAAAGAGTTGTATTATAATGAATTTGTATCTTGAATGGCATTCCGTATTATTTGTTTATTAATTTTTTTTATGTGAAATCACGCATTTATTCTTTCTTCTAAAGTGTTATCTTTGAATATAAACTTTTTAATATGAGATTGACCTATATTTATCATAGCGGTTTTGCAATAGAAGGGGAGAATTTTACGATAATAATCGACTATTATAGAGATTCTGACGGTGAAAATGACGGTATAGTTCATGATTCTTTATTGCATCGAGCAGGGAAATTATATGTCTTATCTACACACTCTCATTCAGATCATTTTAATCCGGAGATTTTAAAGTGGAAACAGCATCGTCCGGATATTCAATATATATTTTCTCGGGATATATTGGAAGATCGACATGTTCGGTTTGATGGTGCTGTCTATCTTTCTCCATCTGAATTGTATCATGATAATACGCTTTGTATTCAGGCTTTCGGCTCTACCGATGTAGGATGTTCTTTTTTAATAGAGGTAGCGGGAAAACTTATTTTTCATGCAGGAGATTTAAATAATTGGCATTGGAAAGAAGAATCGACGATGGAGGAATCAGCGGAATATGAAGCTGCTTATCTGCATGAATTGGAGATATTAGCGAGAGTTACGAATCGTTTCGATTTAGTGATGTTTCCGATAGATCCCCGTTTAGGGCGGGAATATATGCTCGGGGCAGAACAATTTGTTTGTCGTTTTGCTGTCGGTTGTTTTGCTCCGATGCACTTTCATGACCAGTATGAAAAAGCTGCAGCATTTCGCTCGTTTGCTGAGAAAAACGGTTCTTTATTTATCGGATGGTCTTTCCCCGGTGAAACAGTAGAATTGCCTGATTATTGAGTTTTTTTATTGGAAAATTTAAATAGATTCTTAATTTTATCGAACTAATTTGATTACAATCAAATGATTTTATAATAAAATAAATACAAGAAGATTATGGTAATAAAGGGACATTTTGATCATTTTAATATAAATGTGATCGATCTCGAGAGAAGCATCGCTTTTTATAATAAAGCTCTGGGTTTAAGAGAAATTCGTCGTAAAGAGGCCGAAGACGGCTCTTTCATCTTAGTTTATTTGGGAGATGGATTTTCTTCGTTTTTACTTGAACTTACTTGGCTAAGAGATCGTACAGAAGCTTATGAACTGGGGGATAATGAGAGTCATTTGTGTATTCGGGTAGAGGGGGATTACGATGAAGCCCGTCGTTTTCATAAGGAGATGGGATGTATATGTTATGAAAATACGGATATGGGACTCTATTTTATCCACGATCCGGATGATTATTGGATTGAAATCTTACCGGTGCAATAATGCAATAGTTATAATTATATTGAGCTTTTTCTGATAAATAGAGAATAAAAGCGATATTCTTTGTCATAGAATATCGCTTTTTTACTATTTTTGTCTACAATAAATAAGTGATATATGACTTCTCTGAAATCTGTATTTGAGGCGGTAAGGGCTGCTTCTCGTAAGTTGAACCTGTTGGATGAAGCTACGATTAACTCTGTTTTGCGTGCGGTAGCCGATGAAGCAGAGGCTCAGTCGGGATATATTTTAGCAGAAAATGCACGGGATCTAATGAAAATGGATAAAAATAACCCGAAATATGACCGTCTGATGTTGACGGAACAACGTCTTGCGGATATTGCCGCAGATATGCGTCGTGTAGCGGAATTACCTTCACCTTTGGGAAAAGTGCTGAGTGAGACGACTCGTCCTAATGGGATGACGATTACTAAAGTTTCTGTCCCGTTCGGTGTGATCGGTATTATATATGAAGCACGTCCGAATGTCAGTTTCGATGTTTTCTCTCTTTGCCTGAAATCTGGGAATGCATGTATTTTAAAAGGCGGATCGGATGCTGCGTGTTCTAATACTGCAATTATAAACGTTATTAACAAGGTGTTGATAAAGTTTGGAATCGATTCAAATACAGTATATTTGCTCCCTAATGACCGGGAGGCTACAATGCAGTTGTTAACAGCGGTTGATTATGTCGATTTAATTATTCCTCGGGGAAGTAAAGGCCTGATCGACTATGTTCGGGATAATGCTCGCGTTCCGGTTATTGAAACAGGAGCAGGCATTTGTCATACTTATTTCGAATCATCAGGAGATGTGAAGAAAGGGGCTGCGATTATTAATAATGCCAAGACCCGAAGGGTGAGTGTATGTAATGCTCTTGATTGTCTTGTGATAGATTCATCTCGTCTCGCCGATTTACCGGAATTATGCGCACCATTAGAAAAAAGCCGGGTGATTATATATGCTGATCCGGCAGCATATTCGGCTTTACAGGGAAAATACCCGGCAGAGCTTTTGCAACCGGCTGATGAAGAATCTTTCGGAACAGAGTTTCTGGACTATAAAATGGCAATAAAAACGGTAGCTGGCATTGACGAAGCTTTGGAGCATATTTGTCGCTATTCATCGAGACACAGCGAATCTATTGTCAGTGAGAATGACGCAGCTATGCAGCGTTTTTGTAAAGAAGTGGATGCAGCATGTGTATATACGAATGTTTCTACAGCTTTTACCGATGGCGGTCAATTCGGTTTCGGAGCGGAAATTGGAATCAGTACACAAAAATTGCACGCCAGAGGACCTATGGCGTTACCGGAAATTACGACTTATAAATATATTATACAGGGAGACGGACAAACTCGATGATTACTGAAGCGTAGTAGGGGTTTGTTCTCGGACTGAATTTATTAAAAACGTACTTATGAGACATTTTACCAATGTAAAGGATTTGGGCGATTTGAATATTGCCCTGAAAGAAGCTTTCGAAGTGAAAGCCAATCGTTTCGGATATAAAGAGTTGGGTAAGAATAAGACCCTGATAATGATATTTTTCAATTCCAGTTTACGCACACGTTTGAGTACTCAAAAAGCTGCAATGAATTTGGGTATGAATGTGATGGTGCTCGATATCAATCAGGGGGCATGGAAGCTTGAGACCGAGCGGGGAGTGGTTATGGACGGTGATAAGACCGAACATTTGCTCGAAGCTATTCCTGTGATCGGTTGTTATTGTGATGTGATCGGTGTACGTTCTTTTGCCCGTTTCGAGAACAAGGCAGATGATTATGAAGAAAAGATCATCAATCAGTTCATACAATATTCCGGTCGTCCGGTGTTCAGTATGGAAGCGGCGACTCGCCATCCTTTACAAAGTTTTGCCGATTTGATTACAATAGAGGAGTATAAAAAAACGGCTCGTCCCAAAGTCGTATTGACATGGGCTCCGCATCCTAAGTCTTTGCCTCAGGCAGTTGCTAATTCTTTTGCCGAATGGATGAATGAGACGGATTATGATTTTGTAATTACGCATCCTGAAGGATATGAACTCGATCCTAAATTTGTCGGTAAGGCTCGTGTGGAATATGATCAGCGTAAAGCATTCGAAGGTGCGGATTTTATTTATGCCAAAAATTGGTCGGCTTATACCGATCCGAATTATGGAAAAGTAATTAATACCGACCGGGCTTGGACTGTAGATGCAGAGAAAATGGCTTTAACGAATAATGCATATTTTATGCACTGTTTGCCGGTAAGACGAAATATGATTGTCACCGATGAAGTGATTGAGAGTTCTCAATCGATTGTTATTCCTGAGGCTGCCAATCGGGAAATATCGGCACAAGTAGTTTTGAAAAGAATTTTAGAGAGCCTTTAGAAGCCTATTTGAATCTTGCACGGATCGGAGAGAATTTTCTTTTGATAATATTTTTATTGAAAAATTCAGATAGGCATTGAGATATGGTTTGATATAAATTCGTGCTAATATAGAAAAATAATAGGACATCCGTTAATTAAGGGGTGTCCTATCGTTTTTTTGAGAGTTTCTATTCGATTCTGCCGGTCCATCCGCCGTTACGTACCAATTTCATGGTTAGTTTTGTAGAATTTGTCACTTCTGTTGCCTTCTTTTTATAGTCCATTGCCTGACGGTCTGCGTTGATGCCATCTTCAAAATAGGTCAGGTGCAGTTTTTTATTTTCCGGGAGGAAGTCCAGATTTACTTCAATAGTACGTCCTGTGTCGTTGGTGATAGCACCGATGAACCATTTATCTTTATTGCGACGGGCAATAACAACATATTCTCCGACTTTAGCATCCAATACTCTTGTTTCATCCCAAACTACGGGTACATTGGCTATAAATTCAGTACAAGGGCGTTCACGATAATAATATACCGGATTATCGGCCAGCATTTGCAATCCGCTTTCAAATACGATAAACAAGGCCATTTGGTAGGCTCGTGTTCCCGATCCCATTGCATTAGCACGAGTAGATCGGTTATCTTCCGGTTGTGCGGAGAACATAGAACCGGGAGTAAAATCCATGGGCCCTACCGCATTACGCATGAATGGAAGGTAGATAGAGTTTTCCGGTTTACAGTTACCTCCTTGTTCCATACCCAGCACACCTTCATACGAAAGCACATTCGGATATCTGCGTTCTAATCCTGCGGGTTTGAACGAACCATGAAAGTCTACGAATAATTTATGTTTTGCAGCTTCTTTTGCTACACGCTCATAATAGTTTACCATCCATTGGTCGCTTCGATCCATAAAGTCGATCTTTACACCGGCAATACCCCAATCGGCAAAAGTCTTGAACAAATCGAAGTGGTTTTCTACAGTCAGCCAAGTCAACCACAATACAATCTTTACATTACGTTCTCGACCGTATTTAATTAATTCCTGCAAATCGATTGTTGGATTCGGAGTAAACGGGTCACGGGTACTCTTTGCCCAGCCTTCGTCCATAATGATGTAGGGGATGCCGAATGTCGAAGCGAAATCGATATAATATTTATAAGAATCCATATTGTAACCGGAACGGAAATCGACGCCGTATAAACGGGCGTCATGCCACCATTCCCAACTTACTTGCCCGGGCTTAATCCAGCTATAATCTTCCAGTTCGCAAGGAGAAGAAAGGATATAGACCATTTCATTGGCTACAATATCTTTATCGTTGTCGGAGATTACAAAGAAACGCCATGGAAAATTTCTTTTACCGGATGTTTTGGCGATGTAATTTGCCTCTTTTAGTATTTTCAGACTACGGTCACCATCTTCACCAAACTCCAGCGGACACTTTGGGAAAAGAGATTGCATGCCGTTATTTCCCGTACTTTGCAAAAACATGCAAGGATAATCCTGCAAGTCTGCCTCGGATATCAATATTTTGTATTGTTTATCTGTCTCCAGAAGTACGGGTAGATAACTCATTCGGTCTGTATGCTTGTAATCTTTAGTTCGAACATGTGTATATGGATATTCGTATGATGTTTTAAAACCATCCGGCTGAGATAGATGAGCCAAATAATCTGCAGGGAAATGGATAGAGAAATTTTCTCCCATAATTTCAATCTCGCCCTTTTTGTTTGTAATAAAACGGTAGGCCAATCCTTTATTGAATACACGAAATTCAATGGCATAATTTCCCCTCATTTTCAGATATAAAGTATTGCAGTGGTTCTCGACAATTGCATTTTTCAGAGGAATCTCTCGCTTTATGCTTTCATCGATCTTGCCTCGTTTCATGGCTTGTAATTTCGGTTGCTCTCCTAGCACTTCATTGTTCAGTATCATTGATAATGAACAATTGTCCAACAACAGATCTTTTCCCGAATATATTGAGTAATATATTTTGTCTTTCAATTCAATATTTACTTTCAGTTTACCATCGGGTGATTGTACTTCGATTTTTTTTGCGGAAATTTCTTTTCCGCATAAACATAATAATGTTACTAATATAATTTTAAAATGTTTATGTGTCATAACTTTTTATTTGGGATGAATCTTTTAATTGTATATGTTGTATTTGACAAATATAGCGAAAAAAAGAAATATGATTTCTATTTTTAATTATCAGACAGGCTTTTAGAGTTCATTTAAATTTTCTAATTATAAAAACAGGCCGGGAAAATTTTCAGATTTTCCCGGCCTGTTTTTATAGATATCTTAATATATTAGAATTTCCATCCTAAGGTAAGCTGGAATACGCTATTTTTAGCGTCAGCGCCGTCAAAGGCATCAGTTGCACTGATTAGATACCGGAAACCGGCTGTAAGTCCCATTTCGGTTTCATATCCCAATCCTACACCGATTGCGAAATCAAAAACATTCGTGGCATCTTTTATGCTGTAATTTTTACCGTTGATTTTTTCTTTACCGACCGTGCGGAATCCGAATTGCGGACCAGCTTCGATATTTAATCCTTTCCACATATATCCTTTTACCATAACCGGAATTTGAATGTAGTCCAGTTTAGTTGTCAGATCATCGTATTTACCTCCTTGCATGGCATATTGTAGTTCCGGTTGCAAAGCAACATAATCATTAAAACGAATGTTGGCGAAACCTCCGATTACGAGTCCCGGACGGACGTTCAAACTACTATTTGTCAGGTTCGAAAGAGATAACCCCGCTTTTACTCCGAATGCGATTTCTTGAGAAAAAGAAAAGGCGGTAGCTAAAAATAACATGACAGATGCAAGTACAAATCTTTTCATATATATCAAGTTTTTATTTACCGGGAGGCCTCCAGTGGAAATAATTTATAATTATGGCAGGGATATGGCCTCCGCAACGATATGGTTGTATATCCCATAGTTGATTATGCAACAAAAATAATATAATAAAATAAGAATATAGTTGTCTTTTTTTGGGTTTTTGTGGTCTATTTTTCTACTTAAGTTATTTTAATTTTGTTAGAGTAAATGTTGTATATTGGTATAATAGACCGGATGGTTTTATCGTTTCGCATTTTATAAAAATTAATAAGTGTCAAAATTAAGAGTCTGTTTAAATTTTACTTGAGTCAGTTTTGAGAGATTCTTTCGAGGATATTTTATCATTTTTATGGGCTATCTGACGAGAAAAAATGGGAAAAAAGACCGGAAGAAAATACAAAAATGACCTGATAATATTTTTTGTTGGAAAATTTAGATAGGCTCTAAGATGAACACTTTGAAAAGTTATTAGATTATGACTGGTAAACGTAAAAAGCCGTATCAATTCTATTTTTCGAGTAGTGATACGGCTTTTTTATAATCGGTGAAAGATGTCAAGTTTCAAATTAAAAGTCCATTTTCTCAAAGAGAGTTTTGACACTTTTTTCTAAAAACTATGTTCTTTCTTTTTTTAGAACATCCATCCTAAAGTAAGTTGAAATACACTGTTCTTGTTTTTTTCATGATCGATAGCTTTGGTTGCACTGATCAGATATCTGAATCCCGCAGTGAGTCCCATTTCTGTTTCATAGGCCAATCCAACACCGATTGCAAAATCGAAAACTTTTGTTTCATCTTTTACATTCACACTTATATCTCCTTCTTCACTGGAAGCTTTTGTCCGGAATCCGAACTGTGGTCCGAGTTCAAGATTTAAACCTTTCCACATGTAGGCTTTTGCCATGATCGGGATGTTGAAATAATTCATTTTCAGTGTATAATCATTTTTTTTAGTCCCTTGCATGGAAAATAATATTTCAGGTTGAACCCCTAAGTAATCATTTATTCGCATATTTGCGAACGCTCCGACTACTATGCCCGGTTTTATCCTCATGTTTGAGTTTGTCATGTTCGTTAGATTTAATCCGATTTTAGGGCCGAATCCAATATCCATTTGCCCGAAAGAAAAGGCTGTTGCCATAAGCATCATGACAGATGCAAGAATAAGTTTTCTCATACTCAGAAATTTTATCCTTCCGGTTCCGGTTATGAAGGAAATATAACTGGAGAAGCATAGGAACCCCCGATTTTGCAATCGTATGCTCTCATTATTATTTAGTAATTACAGATTACACTGTTTTACTATAACAATCGGAGATATGGGAGTTGTTCACACGTGCAAGGATTTCTTTTTCTGGATAGTTCTAAAGATTTCTTTTTGTAGAGAATTTTATTCATTACGTTCTTCATCGCTCTCTGTAATTTCCTTGAGTGTAAGTTGTAGAGGTGAAACGAATGTTTGTTTACGATATGTGCAGTTCGTCACTTGACAGTGTCTGCAATAAGATTTAGCACAGGAATCTGAATGTACCGAGAATGAAATTTTATCGGTAAACCCTTTACATATAGTCTTTTCCAGATTTATACAAGCCGAATGACCTTCTTCTATATTATAATACCAAGGAAGAGTGAGATCGCAGTCTATGTAATAATAACTGCCGTATTTTACCATTTTCAGGTTGTGGATGTCTATCCAGTCGGGTTGCCTGTTTTTTGATATTATGTCGGCGATTATGCTGAGAATTTCTTTATCAGCTTTGTCCATGAGGTTGGCAACCGTTTTTTTAAGTATGGAGATTCCCGTGAAAATAATAATAGTTCCGAAAATTAATGCCAAGGCACTGTCTATCCATCTTATTCGGGTAATATACATCAGAATTAATCCGATGACTAAGCCTATACTCGAATAAGTGTCGGATTGCAGATGTTTTCCTCCGGCAACCAAAGCGATAGAATCATATTTTTTTCCGGTGCGGATACTATAATATCCCAATAAATAGTTGATAATTCCGGCACCGGCGATTATGTAAATACCGATATCCAGTTTTTCGATTACAGAGGGAATAAACAGCCGCTTGATGCCTTCAAAAACGATTAATACCCCGGCGAGAATAATGAGGAGACCTTCTATAGAAGCTGAAATAAGTTCTATTTTCCCATGACCGAAAGGGTGACCTTCATCTTTAGGTTTTGCCGCAAGATGAAGGCTGTATAAACCGATGAATCCGGCAGCCACGTTTACAATACTTTCCATCGCATCGGTCAGAATTCCGACCGAATTAGTCATAAAAAATGCAATGAATTTTCCAGTCATCAGAATGACAGAACAAGATACGATTACGGTTTGTACTTTTTGTTTGAGGCGGCCTTCGTCCATATATCAATTTACAAGATTTATTTCTATCGGGTTATCGATGTAGAGAGTTTCGTAATCGATAAATTCTTCAAAATAGTCGGCGCTGCGAAATCCTTCGTTATCTTTTTCTTTGGCACCGTATACATAAAAAGTCACTTTGTTTTCTGCATTCGGTTTCAATTCTGCATACCACAGATTAAGACCTTTATAAGCAGTATAGCCACGTCGGGTATAATATTCATCAGGAATAATGATCGCCATTCCCGTATAGTATGATTTTTTTTCTAAAGTATGCGCCATTAGAGCAACATAACCGTATTCGTAAGCTCGGAAAGTGGTATCTTGATTCAGAACATTATCTTTTATGCCTGTGAGTAGGAGTGTGTTCGGAGGCATATTTATTAATGCTATTTCCTTTTCATAACCTTTATGTCCTGCCCAGATTGTTACCATCTCTGCTATACGGCCGGCAGATACTTTACTTTCTTTTCGGTCTATTCCGTAAATTCTTCTTACCGGACCTTCGCTTATCAATAAATAGTTCGGTTTTCCTATAGGGTAGGTTGCCTTGTTCGAATAGACTGCTATTTCACCTAATCCGATAGAGTCGGCTTCTTGCAGAATAGAGTCTCCTGAAGCGGTAAATTGTTTAAATGACTCTTTACCTGCAGACGTTTGTATAGAATCTTTAAAAGTCGGATATTTCTCCGAAGTTACCCATGTAAGTGTTGCAGTACGGTTTTCATTCGGAGCAAAATTGCAGATAAATGCGAGTTCGTCCCATTGCCCGTCTTGATCTATGTCATCAAGTTGAGAAACGATTAGTTTTCCGTTGTTATCGTAAAGGACAGGTAGTAATGTAGAGTCCGGATTATTTAATTGGCTACGTTCGATAACAATACCTGCATTATTCCGGTAACGGTCTGTGGGATTGGTCATTTCGATAACCAGACTCTCGCTTTTCTTTTGTTGATGACATCCGGTAAATATGAAGGTCGTCATCGAAACGATTAACATGAAAGTTCTCATGATGTTTTCAGTTTTAATGGGTAAAATTCTAAAAACAAATTGGGAGGAGAGTCGGTAGAAAGAAAGACCGTATGAAATTCTCCATACAATCTTTCTCTGATATTCTATATTTTATAAGTTAGCTTCGATTTTTGCTTTCAGATCGGTTTTAGAAGATGCACCTACTTGTTTATCGACAAGTTTGCCTTCTTTGAAAAATAAAAGAGTAGGAATGCTGCGGATGCTGTATTCTTCACTCAACTCATTGTCGTTATCGACATTATATTTTCCTATAATCGCCTTGTCTTCGAATTCGGCGGCCAGTTCTTCAACGGCTGGGGCGATACTGCGACATGGACCGCACCATTCCGCCCCAAAATCAATTACTACGAGCTTGTCCGAAGCGAGAAGCTCTTTGTAGTTTGCATCTGTAATTTGTAATGCCATGATTTTGAAGTATTAAAATTTTAATTTATAATGGTTTTCAAAAGTCTAACAAAGTTATAAAAAAACAATAAACCAATCCTATTTGTTCGATGAATTATAAATATGTTTTTAAGCCGATGCCTCTGCCCCGTATAGTACCAGTTCGTCTTCTGCCTCTTCGGTATTGCGTTGCATCTCTTTTCGGGAAATTCCGTTTATCTTGAATGATAATCCGTTGTTATCTTCGATAAATCGGATTAGGTCTTTTGTTACGTTAACTTTGTGTGATCGGGCGAAAAGCTTTACTTGATATTTTTCTTCAGGATCATAGATTTCGAAGAAAAGTTCGGTATTCGATTCTTTATCGGGTTTGAGCAAGTCTGTCAGCGGCTCTATTATACCGTTGTTGATCTGGTCGATCGGAATTACTACAGTAAGACTTTCCAATAATTTATTTTTTACGTCTTGCAATAACTCTATTGAGACGATCCGTATGTCCAGAACGCTTTCATTGAATTTTCGGGGTTGACATTTTGCTTTGATAAGCAGATACATGCCGTTATATCCGAATTTCCGGAAATCGACGAAATCTTTTCCGAAAAGAGGTATCTCGGCAGATCCTGAATAATCCTCGATTTTTAGAATTCCGAATGGTTTACCGGTTTTTGTCATTCCTTCTCTGAAACCTGTTACGATACCGCCCATGACAATATCTTTATTGATTAAGGCTTGACGGTCTTCCAGTTCGCTCATTCGGGTATTGCATCCATATTCGAGAGTCAAAGCATAGTCGTCCAGAGGATGTGCAGACAGGTAAATTCCTACTAAATCCCGTTCCTTTTCCAGTCGTTCCAAATCAGACCAGCTTTCGGCAGCGGGAATTTCGGGCTTGGCTACTTCTATAGCATCGCTTCCTCCGAACAGAGAGTTAATTTGAGCCGCTTTATCTACTTGATATTTGTTACCGTAGCGAACAAGGGTTTCGAGGAAAACTTCACCTTTACTGTTTTGAGCGAAATATTGTTCTCTTTTTATTTCCGGAAAACTGTCGAATCCTCCGGATAAGGCAAGACTTTCTATATTCTTCTTGTTACAAGCATTCAAATTGACCCGTTGCACAAAATCAAAAATACTGGTGAACGGACCGTTTTTCTCTCTTTCTTCCATAATGCTGCGGACAGCACTTTCTCCTACACCTTTTACAGCTCCCAATCCGAAGCGGATATTGCCGTCTTTGTTAACGTTGAATTTCAAATTACTTTCGTTTACATCCGGACCGAGCACTTTAATACCCATAGCTTTACATTCATCCATGAGTTTGGTGATTTCCGTAATATTCGAGATATTGCGGCTCATCACGGCAGCCATATATTCCGAAGGGTAGTTGGCTTTCAGGTAAGCTGTCTGGTAAGCCACCCAAGAGTAGCATGTCGCATGAGACTTGTTGAATGCGTACGATGCGAATTTTTCCCAGTCAGCCCAGATTTTTTCCAAAGTTTTGGGATCGTGCCCGTTTTTTTGTCCGTTATTTATAAACAGTGGTTTTAAAGCATCCAGTTTATCCTTTAATTTTTTTCCCATCGCTTTACGCAAAGCATCGGACTGTCCGCGTGTAAAGTCTGCCAATAACCGTGAGAGAAGCATCACCTGTTCTTGATACACTGTAATTCCGTAAGTATCTTTCAGGTACTTTTCCATAATCGGAATATCGTATACGATTGGCTCTCTTCCGTGTTTCCGGTCGATAAACTGCGGAATATAATCCATAGGTCCCGGTCGATAGAGAGCATTCATGGCGATGAGGTCTTCAAAGGTCGTCGGTTGCAGTTCGCGCAAATATTTTTGCATTCCGGCCGATTCAAACTGGAATGTTCCCACGGTTTTCCCTTCGCTGTACAATTTATAGGTCGCATCGTCGTTTATCGATATTTTGTCGATATCGATATCGATGCCTCGGTGAGATTTTATATTCGCTACGGCTTCTTTGATAATCGATAGTGTTTTCAATCCCAGGAAGTCCATTTTTATCAATCCCGTATCTTCGATTACCGAACCTTCATATTGAGTGACCAGCATTTTTTCACCGGTCTCTTTATCATCGGCAGTACTTACCGGAACCCAATCGGTAATATCATCCCGACAAATAATCGTCCCGCAAGCATGGACACCCGTACCCCGAACGTTTCCCTCAAGCATACGAGCGTATTTCATCGTATCGCGTATCAACATATTTTCCGATTCGCAGGCTTGTTGCAATTCGGGAACTGCGGCAATACAATTTTTTAGATTGATTTTAGGAGATTTACCGTCTATTTCAGGCAATCTGTCGGGAATCAGTTTTGTGAGACGGTCTGATTCGGAAAGAGGCAATTTCTCTACTCTGGCAACATCTTTGATAGCCATTTTTGTTGCCATAGTACCATAGGTAATAATATGAGCGACCTTTTCGTGCCCGTATTTGTCGGTCACCCAACGAAGCACTTCTCCTCGCCCGTCGTCATCGAAGTCGATATCTATATCCGGTAAAGAAATACGGTCGGGATTCAGAAACCTTTCGAACAGCAAGTCATATTGTATAGGGTCTATTTGGGTAATCCCGAGACAGTAGGCAACTGCCGATCCGGCAGCCGATCCTCGTCCCGGACCTACCGATACTCCCATGTTGCGTGCTGCGGCGATAAAATCCTGCACGATCAAGAAGTATCCCGGGAAACCCATTGTTTTCATGATATGGAGCTCGAAGATCAGCCGTTCCTTTACATCCGGGCTTAAAGGATCTCCATAACGAGTTTTTGCCCCGTCAAAAGCTAATTTCTTTAAATAGTCTGCTTCCAGTTTGATACGGTATAGTTTGTCATATCCTCCTAAAGTATTTATTTTAGCTTCCGCAGCGACCTGGTCCATAACGACATTCCCGTTTTCATCCTGAGTAAATTCATCGAACAGATCTTTTTCCGTGAACTTTTTCCGATACTCTTCTTCTGTCCCGAATTCTTCAGGAATAGCGAATGTCGGCATGATAGGAGCGTGATCTATCGAATAAAACTCGACCTTATCCAGTATTTCATTGGTATTGATAAGAGCTTCGGGAACATCGGCGAAGAGAGCGTTCATCTCTTCGGTTGTTTTCATCCACTCCTGTTTCGAATAATACATGCGGTTGGGGTCATCAAGGTCTTTTCCCGTACTCAGGCAGATCAGCCGGTCGTGAGCCTCTGCATGTTCTTCATCAACAAAATGCACGTCATTGGTACAGATTACCTTGATATTATATTTTTTTGCATATTCCAGAATTTTGGCATTAGCTTGCACTTGTAAACGATATGCTTCGTGATTGGCATTCGGTACGGTAGCTTTGTGCCGTTGTAATTCCAGATAGTAATCCTCGCCGAACAGGTTCTTGTACCATCGTACCGCTTCTTCTGCCTCGTCGAGCAAACCTTTATTTATTTTTTTCGGAACTTCACCTCCCAAACAGGCAGATGCGACGATCAGCCCTTCATGATATTTTTCCAGTTCGACACGGTCGGTTCTTGGACGCATATAGAAACCCTCGGTCCAAGCTTTTGATACCAATTTAATCAGGTTTTTGTACCCTTTCAGATTTTTTGCAAGAACGATCAAGTGGTATCCGCTTTGGTCGGGTTTACCGTTTTTGTCTTGTAAGCGGTTTCTTGCCACATACATTTCGCAACCGATAATCGGTTTGAAGAGTTTTTTTTCTTTCTCTTCCAACTCAGCCTTACAGCGTGAGAGTTCGGCATCCCGGTCTTCACATTCTATTTTTCCGTTTTCGATGTCCGATATTCTTTTTTTCAGGTCTTTTATCTCGCTTTTGACACCTCCATTTTTTTTATTTACGTAATTATAAAATTCTTTGATACCGAACATATTGCCGTGATCGGTAATGGCAATACCCCGCATGCCGTCACGCATAGCTTTATCGACCAAAGCCTGTATACTCGCTTGTCCGTCAAGAATAGAATATTGAGAATGGACGTGTAAATGTATAAATGGATGCATGATAAATATAATGACTGTTACTTTGTATGGGGATAAAGTTACGAAGCTTATTCGAAGCAAGAAAATAGATTTGGTGAAAATTTTTATAAGAGTTATTTATAAGGATTTAATTAGTTGATGACTAATGCTTTATTAGAGTATTTTTTCTTGATGAAAGAATGATTTGTGGATGTCGCTTTTTAATATAAAATTCGGTCAAAAATTTCTTGTATGAGAAGATTTACCAACCACCATAAATGTCACCTTCTTTTATATAATTATTAACAGGTTCGTATTTAGTCATTGATATTGTATAATGACTCGGATATATATTTACAAAAATGTATGGATATTTTAAAATAAAAGATCGATATCGGGTTTTTGCTGGTTCAAAAAAAAGAGAGTCGAATTCAGCCTCTCGTAGTATTTCCAGGCTGTCATTAAGAATATTAATTTCTGTAATATCGTCAGAAGCTAATATGTAAATGGCTTTTTTGTTACGGGGGTCAAATACGAATTCTAATTCGGTCGATTGATTGGTTTCATACTTTATATAGTCAACGGTATCTGAAGGTAGAACGCTATCTTTTGCAAATACGACATAAAATTGAGCACCTGGTACTTTAGAGGTGGTTATTCCGATATCTGTTCCCGGAACTTTAAAAAAGAAGTTGCTGGGTTCGTTGTTATATTTCTGTTTTTTTTCAGAGCAGGAATATATCGAACCGATAGCGATAAGCGATAGGATATAAATAATCTTTTTCATAACTATTTAGTTAAACGTTTATATAAAGTAGGAATACTTCTGGTATATCTGTCGAGAATAGAAAAAGGAGCTATTAAAAGATCTCTTATTCCGAGTTGGTATCCGAAATATTGCGCATTTTGAGAAGATGGCAATTCGATAGAAGTGATATTCCCCATTTTATCGTAAGTAAAAGCCTCGGCCGCAGCAGTTTTGACGCCGTCCCGAGTATATTGTTGAGAAGCGGTAAGCCTGTTCAGCCCGTCATAAGACAGTCTGAAGTGCGCGCTGTCGTGAGCCGAATAATAGACATCGGCGATATTCCCGTTATAAAGAGGCTCGACACCCTCCGGAAGATCTTCGTTATAATATATCTTCTCGTTCATAATTATTGTCTTGAAAAATAATATTTTAGATTTCCCAAAAGTTGATAGGGATCTATATCAATGAAAAATCTTTATTTTTTTCTTTAATGTTGAAGTTATTATATAAACGATAGTCACAATAATATAACATAGAAAATATTTACATATTCTGATATATTCTTTAAGCCATTCTCCCACCCATAAAATATCGACTTTATCTCCGTTTCGACCTTCTATCTCATATTTATAACTGACTTCACAATTAATAATTGCATACATAATCACAAATAATAGAATAATTGATATGATAATAAAAACGATTCTAATCCATTTCATAGTTTATCTTGTTTTATAAACTACACTTCCAGTTTTAGATATATTATATATTAGTGCCAGTTTTTATTGTTCTATAAAAATTGCATTTACATATTTTCGTCTTCATCTGAAGTTGTGTCTTTTATTTCAATATTACCTTTGTTCGAGATAGATAATTCAAACCAATAACAAATATCTGTATCAGGCATACATAAATTGATGTTAAAAAATATTCTTTCGTTCTTGTCAACGCTATCTACATTACAGGAACAGATAGAGTATTTTGCTATTTCTTCTTTTGAGATATTAAGAATTAAAGAAATCTCTATTAATCTTTTGTTTTAATGTTTATTGATATATTGTTGAGTTGTTTTAAATAAATTATTTTTCGATTAAAAAAATGTTTGGAAATTGATAAAAATACTGGTTGCCAATTTCCATTTTTAAATACTGCTCTACATCTTTTTTCTTTATAAGAACGATTCTTTCGCTATAAAAATTTGATGCTTTTTCATTTTTAGCAATGAAATATGAAAAAGTTTCATTTGCTGTAATGTTTTTTATAAATGAATATCCTATATTTATTGATTGCTTATTCAATAAATTTTCACACATCATTTCGATTAAATTGAAATCTCCTTTTCTTTTTTTAAAGTAATCATGTATCAGCTCAATATTAGTTCTGTTATTTATTGGTACTAATGACACCCAAGTTAAGTAATCCTCATCTGAATTATTTGTTATCTGGTAGTTATCTATTATTTCGTTTTTTTTAGTAATTCCATTAAAATAATTAACAGAAATAGTATCAATCTGTATCAAGCGTTGAGCATTTAATGTTACAGTATAAAGTAGAAAGGTAAGAAAAAGTATATGAACTCTTGTTTTCATCTTGCTTGCATATTTTTTATAGTTTCTTTTTTAGATTTCTTATTTTATATAATTGATAGAAATGACTATCCATTTTTTTTGTCGTTTCTCTAATTCGTAGGTTATCATTTTTATACTTGCACTGTCATTTTTTGCTTTAAAACAAACATTTGCAGTATTGCCATTAATAGTTTCCTCGATATCGTAGTTTATATATCCAAAAGTATTTGAGAATTTCTTATCTTTACCGAGATTATTATTGAACGTTATTAGTTTTTTCCAATCTTCTTCAGGCCTTTTTGAGCCGAATTTTGTATATACTTGAACTATATCAATATATTGTTTTGCATTGTCAAAATCTAATGCTTGTTCTGCATCAATTAACTTTACAACTGAAACAAAAGGTGTTTCTAATTTTATCGTTTTATTGATAGAACAAGAACTTACTGATAATGTAAGGAAACAAAATAAATATAAGATAGTTTTATTTTCCATAATATTCAAGATAAGGTTTAGCTATAACAGATTTAGGACCTTTTATGTTTATGGCATTAGGTAGTTTCATTGTGGCATTGTACAAATTATTCGGTGCTATAATTTTTGTATCTTTGTACATTACGTTTAAGGGAAAAGGAATTTTTATATATTGACTAGCATTTAATGTTGGAAAAACTGTTTTTAATGCATTCTCAACAAATGTAGAACAGTTAAAATTGCTTGCATTGTATGCTTTACCTGAATTGGCTGTGTTTGATGCATAACCTTGAATTTTTTTGTCTTGCGTGTAAGTTGTAATTATCTGTACAATTCCATCTGCGGCTCTGCCTTCTGCACTCACATTACCATTTCTTGAATTTGTCGGATCTTTTGCTATTAAATCAGCCAAACTGTTAATGATTATACCTTTAGAATAGTCGGGTTTTACGTTGCTTTGTAATTCTGTTTTTCTGACAGGATTATTAGGCCATAAATCATAATATGTCATAGTTCCATCTTTGATCAGATTATAAGAGGGATTCCCCTTACTATCTAAAATGGGATTTCCTTTATTGTCTGTGATTTGTTGCTGTTTATAATTATCGATTGCAATGCCGGCATGTCCAGTTTCATTATTGTTTGAAAACCAGATTAATAAATAACTATCTCTCCCATCCGGATCAAGCGCATTAATGAAATTATTAGCGCAATAGGCGTAAGGGCTTA
>OCAL01000224.1_pt1 | contig 30396 bp, 20 predicted proteins | sample 1477141 | NCBI WGS metagenome assembly OCAL01 (sample SAMEA2580295, study PRJEB22360) | human gut metagenome | biome: human gut; feature: human-associated habitat; material: faeces | place: Denmark | collected 2008/2010
TTGACACGTCCAGCAGTTGAGGCGGGTGAGAGCCTTGGTTTCTTGCCTGGTGATCTCAAGGAAAAGGTGGATCCTTACCTTCGGCCTGTTTATGATGCCCTTTATCAAATTCTCGGCAAGGAGCAGACGACCCGACTTATGGAACGTGAAATTATTGAGATTGCCCCCCTCGCTTATATGCGTGGTCGTACCCTAGAGGATGCCTTTGTTATCCTTGATGAAGCACAAAATACAACCATCATGCAAATGAAAATGTTCTTGACTCGTCTTGGTTTTAATTCTAAGATGATTGTCAATGGGGACATGAGTCAGATTGACTTGCCACGTCGTGTTAAATCAGGCCTGATTGATGCCATGGAGAAATTAAAGGGAATCAAGGCTATTGATTTTGTTCACTTCTCTGCTAGTGATGTCGTACGTCACCCAGTAGTAGCTGATATCATTAATGCTTATGAAAAAGATGCACCTAAGTTTGATCTTGAGAAAAAATCAGAAGAATCAGACCAGGCTAAAGAAGTAGTATCAGGATTGACCGAATACCCAGTCATTGGTGCTGAGGATCTTAAAAAGTAAATAGCTGAAAAGAGGTTTGAGAGTATGAGTTCTCAACCTCTTTTTCTTTGGTAGTCAAGTCACAGATTTCCTCTCTATTTTTGGTAAAATAGTATTAAAGAGTAGGCTAATATGAAGGGGAGAGGTATGATTAAGGCAAAAAAATGGAAGATTGCTATCATTGTATTGCTTGGACTTGTTGCGACAGTCTTGATAGCCATAGGAGAGGGAAGATTTTGGAAGTATCAAGAGAACTATATTCCAGATGGTACCTATCAGATGATAAAATACGAGGATAAATCGGCATATTCCAATGAATTGATAAATAGGACTGAGCGGGGAGAGAATAATGATAGCTTATATGAGGATTTTATAGTTGTTGAGAATATGAAATCTCAATTTTATTATGTTTTTGTGGGAGATGGGGAATCTTTTGTCTCACCATTTGAGCACGATGAAAAGCTCCCACAGACTTTTGACCCACGTACAGGGACTTTGAAACAGGATTTAACAGTTTCTGAATATAAAGCTCTAGTGATTTCTCATATTGATAAGATTTCTAAAAAGGGAGAGGAGTACTCAAACGTAAAGGAAGTATCTGTCCAAAGGTGTGTAGATGATTATAAAAAAATGTTGAAGCAAAAAAGAACTTATGAAAAGCGCCCTAATGGTCTCGTTCTGACTGTTTATACTAATGATGGACATATTGAGTCGCGTAGAACTTTTAAACGATTGAGCTCAGAGGAAGCCAAAGGGGTCAAAAGTGGTTATGATAGGGATTATGAGTATGCCTTGAAGTATTATAATTATTCAAGGCATGATGGGGATTATCTCATCTGGCGCTGATCCACTTATCGTGCAAGCGCCTCTTTACTATCAAGAATCATAGCCTAATGTTTTATTAAAAAACCTTACAGTCTTTATGATAATTGTCAAATACTATTTCACCATTTATTTTGGTACAATAGAACGGTAGACCAATAAAAAAGGAGATTATTATGAACCAGCAAGAGTGGATTGAGTACTTTGAATTAGTCAACGGTCGCAAACCAACTCCCGCAGAGTTAGCTCAAGCTCAAGCAGCAGGCGAGTTTATCCTTGAACGACCTAACCCTAACGTCTTTGGCTCAAATGGACAGGCGACGGAGCAAAGACCGATTAAGCCAGCTGAACCTGTGATAACGATGACACAGCAGCCTCAGTTTGCACAAACAACAGCAACCTTCCAACAAGTCGTACCTGCTAAAAAAGGTATGTCTAAGAAAACTAAGATTATTTTGGCGTCAGTCTTGGGTGCTGTGGCAGTGATTTTACTTTCTGTTGGTGGCTATTCATTATGGCGTTATCAGTCAGGAAAAATTGTAGATGGAACCTATGAAGTAGTTTCTTTCTCTCGTTATGATGAAGACAAAGATAAAATGGTTGATGGCATAGATGAATACAAGGACGAAGGTTTGGACTTGCAGTCTTTTGTAGTTGTAAAGAATAATCAATCTAGAACCTACAATTTAGTAGAGAGTGACAATAAATCATATGTTAGTTTGATGGACTATGAGACAGATGTTCCTCAGGTATTTGATCCGTGGAATAGAACAGAGAGTCAAGTTTTAGATGCGGATCAAGTCGAAGATGTCACAAAAGACTTCATGAAAAAGATGAGAAAAGACTATTCGTTTTATACCAAAGAGGAAGCTGACAAAGTCGTTAAAAAAACAACAAGAGAATATAAAGATACCTTGAAGGAAAAACGTACCTATGTCAAGCATGGCGATGAATACACTCTGACTACTTATGATAAAAAAGGGAAGCTTCAGTCACGTATTACTTATAAACGTATGAGTAAGGGAGACGCTGAGGAGCGCTGGGATGACTATAAGGATGCCATCAAAGATTATAAGAAAGATTTGAAGACTTATAGTGATCAATATGATGACTTCAAGGATTACTATGATTATGGTTATGGCTACAATTATGGCTATGGTTATGGTAATGACTATGGCTATGGTAATAGCGATGACTATGGTAGTGGTTCTAAATCAGGCTCTGACGATAGTAAAAGTAGTAAAAAATCTAGTGATAAAATCTAATCACCCAATGATGTAAATGAGTAAAGTGGTACGAGAAGGAGAGCCAAAACTCCATTCTGGTATCGCTTTTCTTTATATGGAAATAATCAAATAGCCTTGGAGTCTTTTTTCTGTTAGAATGGAAGTATCAATGAAAAAGGGGACTTTTATGAACGAAAAAGAGTGGTTAGATTATTTCGAAACAATCAATAATCGTAAGCCGACAGAGGAAGAAATCCAACAAGCAAAAGCTAATGGGGAATTTATTTCTCAAGAGGCTAAGGACGAGGGTGTTAATCCACAGCAAGCTCAGTTGAGTGACCAAGTGACACAAGCCGTTTCACAAGTTGCTCCTGCTAAGACAGGCTTGTCTAAGAAAGCTAAAATTATTATTGCTTCTGTAGTGGGGGCGATTGTCCTAGTGGCACTTTCATTTGGTGGCTATGCATTTATGCACCTGCAAAGCGGTAAAATACCTGAAGGAACCTATCTACTTGAAACTTATCGCTTTTACCATAAAGATAAGAAGAAAATGGTTGATGGTATGGAATCTTTCAAGGAAAGTGGCCTAGAGGCTCATGATTTTGTTAAAGTCAAAGGTAACAATGTTAAATTTTATTTTTATACCTTAGCTGGCGGGAACAATCTGGTTGACTTTACAGACTATGATACTGACGAAGCATACCGTCCAGATGCTTGGTCTAGAACGCTTAAACCAAACATGTCACTATCTGAATATTCGAAAGTCATTGACCAGGCAGTAGATAATCAATACAAAATAAGTGAATATCGAACTCAGGCTGATAACGATGAAAGTAAAAAGATTTACGTTAAATCCTACAAAGAATCTCTTGAAGAAACCGTTCGATACAAGGTTAAGGGTAATAAATTGATTGTCACTACTTATAATAAGAAAGGCAAACTTACAGAAGAAAGAAGTTTCAAACGCCTATCAGAGGATGACGTGAAGAAATTAGATTATGACTATGAACGTGATGTTAGAGCGGATAAAAAGCTCTTTCAAAACTAGTAATGTTTAAAACCAGCTTAGCTGGTTTTTTTAGTGTCCAAAACGTGCTATAATAAGATGTTATATCATCAGTGTTAGCCCATTTGTTAACATATGAAAGGAAATTAAAATGACAAAAACATTCTACATCACAACACCTATCTACTACCCATCTGGTAAATTGCATATTGGTTCAGCCTATACAACCATTGCTTGTGACGTCTTGGCACGTTACAAACGTATGATGAACTATGATGTCTTCTACCTTACTGGGCTTGATGAACATGGCCAAAAGATTCAACAAAAGGCTGAAGAAGCAGGCATTACACCACAAGAGTATGTGGATGGTATGGCTGTTGGTGTTAAGGACCTCTGGCAACTTTTGGATATCTCATACGATAAATTCATCCGTACGACTGATGATTACCATGAAAAAGTTGTTGCTCAAGTGTTCGAGCGTCTCTTGGAACAAGGAGATATCTATCTTGGTGAATACTCAGGTTGGTACTCAGTTTCTGATGAAGAATTTTTCACTGAAAGTCAGTTGGCAGAAGTTTACCGTGATGAAGAAGGCAATGTCATTGGTGGGGTAGCTCCATCAGGACATGAAGTAGAGTTGGTTTCTGAAGAATCATATTTCTTTAAACTCAGCAACTACGCAGACCGTTTGACTGCCTTCTTTAAAGAACATCCAGAATTTATCCAACCTGATGGTCGTATGAATGAAATGCTTAAAAACTTCATCGAGCCAGGCTTGGAAGACTTGGCCGTGTCACGTACAACCTTTACTTGGGGAGTAAAAGTACCATCAGATCCAAAACATGTGGTTTATGTGTGGATTGATGCCCTTATCAACTATATCACTGCACTAGGTTATGGTCAGGATGAGCATGGTAACTTTGATTTGTTCTGGCAAAATGATGAAAACCACGAAATCATCCACATGATTGGTAAGGATATCCTTCGTTTCCACTCAATCTACTGGCCAATCATCCTTATGGCTCTTGATTTGCCATTGCCTACACGTCTTGTTGCCCACGGTTGGTTCGTCATGAAAGACGGTAAGATGTCTAAGTCTAAAGGAAACGTGATTTATCCAGAAATGTTGGTAGAGCGTTTTGGTCTTGATCCACTCCGTTACTACCTCATGCGTAGTCTTCCTGTCGGTTCAGATGGTACCTTCACACCAGAAGACTATGTAGCTCGTATCAACTACGAATTGGCTAACGACCTTGGAAACCTCCTCAACCGTACAGTTGCCATGATTAACAAGTATTTCGGTGGTCAAGTGCCTGCCTATGTTGAGAACGTTACAGACTTTGATACTGATTTGGCTAAGGTTGTGGCTGAAAATATCGAAGAGTTCCACAAACAAATGAAGGCTGTAGATTTCCCACGTGCCTTGGACGCCGTTTGGAACATCATTTCACGTACCAATAAGTATATTGATGAAACAGCTCCATGGGTCCTTGCAAAAGAAGATGGTGACAAGGAACAATTGGCAGCTGTTATGGCTCACTTGGCTGCTAGTCTTCGTGTCGTTGCCCACCTCATTCAACCATTCATGATGACCACTTCAAATGCCATCATGGAACAGCTCGGATTGTCAGGAGCGTTTGACCTTGAAAATCTTGAACTTTCAGGCTTCCCAGAGAATGTGACAGTCGTTTCAAAAGGAACTCCAATCTTCCCACGTTTGGACATGGATGAAGAGATTGCCTATATCCAATCTCAAATGAACGCAGGCAAACCTCAAGAGAAGGAATGGAATCCAGAAGAGGTTGAACTTAAGTCTGAAAAAGACCAAATCAAATTTGATGATTTTGACAAGGTTGAAATCCGTGTCGCTGAAGTTAAAGAAGTAGAAAAAGTCGAAGGTTCAGACAAATTGCTTCGCTTCCGTCTTGACGCTGGTGACGGTGAAGATCGTCAAATCCTTTCAGGTATCGCTAAATTCTATCCGAACGAACAAGAATTGGTCGGCAAGAAACTTCAAGTCGTGGCTAATCTCAAACCACGTAAGATGATGAAGAAATATGTCAGCCAAGGTATGATTCTTTCCGCAGAACATGATGGCAAACTCACTGTCTTGACAGTAGATCCATCTGTTCCAAACGGAAGTGTGATTGGGTAAAATATCATATAAAAAAAACAGTTTATCAATTTTTTGAATTGGGAAACTGTTTTTTACTAATCTTCAGTTGTGACTAAAGCGCTTGAAATAGATCTTTGTTGAGTGATCGAAAGTTTTGCTTCCTTAAAACCCGAAATCATATACTCTTAAGGGAAGTCTTAAGAGGACCTGGTGTATAAGAAAACGAGTTCAGTCGAACTCGTTTTTTTATACACTATATTTCAATAAATGCTTAATGCGTTCCACACTTTCATCAGGACCATAAGCATTTGGGTATCGGTCTAGTTTACTGATAGCGTCAAGGTCTGCTTGGTCTAGGTGGAAGTCAAAGCTATTAAAGTTTTCCTTCATTCGTTCGATATGGGTACTTTTAGGGATGGTCAGAATGCCTTGCTGGGTTTGCCATCTGAGGATGACCTGGGCAACTGTCTTGCCATGTTTTTCAGCAATAGCAGTTAGAGTTGGGTCCTGAAAAATACCATCCTCTCCTCTATGAAAAGGAGCCCAGGCTTGCGTTAAGGTGCCAAATTCCTTATCAGCTTTCTGAATCAGTTTGTGTTGTTTATAGGGATGCAACTCGATTTGATTGACCGCTGGAATGACCGGTGTCTGCAAGGCAAAATCCGCCAAACGCCCTGTTGAGAAGTTAGAAACACCAATGGCTCTAATAAGTTCTTCATGCTTAAGCTCAATCATAGCACGCCAGGCACCATGTAAGTCGCCAAAAGGTTGATGAATCAAATATAAATCAAGATAGTCAGTATCTAGTTTGCGAAGTGTTTCTTTTAGGGCTAATTTGGTATCTTCGTAGCCAAGCTGGCTAATCCAGGCCTTACTAGTCAGGAAAATCTCCTCGCGAGGGATACCAGTTGCCTTAATGGCACGTCCCACGGCTTCCTCATTTCGATAAAGGCTAGCAGTATCAATCAATCGATAACCTACAGAAAGAGCATCTTCAACGGCTTTTTGACATTCTTTTTGATCGAAAATTTGCCATACACCAAAACCAAGCACGGGTATTTTGATGCCATTATTAAGTGTTTGAAATTCCATTTTCTTCTCCTTAGTGGTGGGGTAGTAAGCTATCCTGAATTTCCTCGATAAATGCTTGAATAATTGCGGATTTTTTTTGCTTATTATTTGTCACAAAACCCAAGGTGTGCTTTGGACTGTTCTTCAGTGGAAGTAAAACAATTTGGTCCTTAATGAAACTATTAACAATACCGAGACCAGAAGCGTAACTATCTGAGGCACATAGCAGATTCATGACACTGCCTCGGTCATTACTGTAAATTACTTGTTGGTCAGGCAGAACCTCGAGAGGATCTTCGTCAAAATGGATTCCAGAGCTTTCTTGACGAAAGCGGACCTGTGGGTATCCCTCCAAATCTTTGAGATTGAGGGATTTTTTGTGAGCTAGGGGGTGTTGGCGACCTAAGAAAATCTTGGTTTCAAACTCCCCAAGCGGAGTGAAAGTCAGATCCATGTGTTGAAAACTGCGTTCTAGGATATGGTCGTTGTCTTCATCTAGATAAATAATCCCCAGGTCACTTTCGAAGCTTTCAACGCTTTTGAGAATCTTCCTAGTCGTTGTTTCAATCAGTTGAAATTCTTGATAGTCACTACGAAAACGTTGGGCAATGTGAGCCATGGGAAGTGATAAGAAATCGTAGTGGTGACTGGCAACAGTGAATGATTTCTTGAATGATTTACGGTAGCGTCCCTCTAGGAGATCTAACTCTCCAAGAATACGTTTGGCGTATTTGAGAAAATCATGACCGTCATCAGTTAGTTTAGCTCCTGTATTGGAACGTTCAAAGAGTTGGACACCAAGTTCTTCCTCTAAGTCACGGATGGATGCTGAGAGATTAGGCTGAGTCAAAAAGAGTTTTTTAGCAGCCTTACTAAAAGACCCTGTTTCAGCGATAGTCTGAACATAGCGACATTGTTGAAAATTCATAAGCATCCCCTTTGAAAAATATGATTGTAGGTCATATTATAACAAAATGAGAAGTCTAAAATCAGCAAAATTCTGATAGGAATAGATGAAGACCTGATATGAAATTTCTATGATTAAATCGTTTTAGGAGTAATTATGGAAATTGAGATAAGTCGTAAGAAAGCAGTTCTGATAAATGAAAAAACTGCATCCACAGGTTAGACACTGAAAATCTAACTTATGGGATGCAGTTTGAAATATTAGTCATTAAGATATCTAATGGCTTTCAATTTTTTAGGACGAATAAGAAAGAGTCCTAGGGCAATTAAAGGTAGCCATAAAATGAAATGCCAAATACTTGTAGCTGGTGCAGCCTGTGTTGATTGCGAGATAAGGACACTGGCAAAATCAATCAAAAAGTGCAGAATAATAGTCCACCAGAGGCTACCAGTACGTAAGTAAATAGCCGCATAGAATATACCTATAGCTGTCGCATAATAAACCTGAAACAGAGTAGCATTCAAGGGTTGATGAGTGAGATTTACAAGATGAGCCAACCCAAAGGATAAGGCAGATAGGAGAACGACACCTAAAACCTGTTTTGAAGATTTAACACCATCTTGGAAGGCGATTTTAAGGAAGAGTCCGCGAGAAACATATTCCTCGAAAAAACCAGCCCCTAAGGCAATAGTCAAGGCAGTTCCTATCATGTGAGGTGCCTTAATGATACCAAAAGCACCCGCAGAAAGATAGAAGAAATCTGCTAAAAGAACCAACCAACATACACTTAAGGTTTCAGACCAACTGATCTTTTTAGTTGATTTTATTTTTAATCCTAGTCGCTTATGGACTAGGAAATAGTAGCCACACCCTAGGCCTAGTGTCTTAATGAGAAAGGCTATCTCCTCTGGCAGTGGCTTAAGAAGCAAACGAAGTACAAGGTTCGCAAAAATAATACTAACCCCAAAAAGGATCAGTGTCCTAGTTTCTTTTTTTGTCATTGAAAAGTCCCCCAACTTTCTTAACATTTTTTTCAAGCATACGACGAAAAACGACTAAAGTCAAGGACTTGAAGGTGTTTTTTATGTATTTTTAGTTATGAAGAGGCCGGTTCTTGATGACTTACTTCTAATAGAAAGCCTATTCTATCGTTGAAACAGTTTATTATGAGAAATAAATGAACAGATATAAGAAAGTATTAAGTAAAAACTCTGTAAAATCCTTACGAATTACCCTTTATTGTAAAGAAATGATTAAAATATAACAAAAGTGTGTCAAATTTTAAAAACGTGTAGCAAATATATAATATTTTTTTCAGAAAACTATTGCCAAATTTTGAAAATCACGGTAGTATATTAAACGGTGAAGAAAATAGGTTAATAAAATGTTAACCAAGAAGGAGAAAGTGTAAATGAAAGTCAATCCATTTAAAACAACATTGTATTCAAGCGTATTGCTTGCAGGACTCGCGGCTACAAGCGTAGCAGCTGCGGATGAAGCTAAAGATGTAACAGCAACTACTGATACTGATGCAACCGTATCAAATACGGCTGCAGAATCAAGTGCTAACCTTGTTAAAACAACAGGTGATGCAGCAGTTGTTACTACAGTACCTGGAACAGAAGAAAAAACTACTACTGAAACAGATACTACTGTAAAAACAACAACTAAAGCTATTGCTGAAGTTTCAAATCCTGACTTCGATAACGCTGTTGAAGCTGCAACAACGACTGCAGCAGCATCAAAAGATTCTGCTGATGTTAAAGCTGTCCAAGATCAAGCAGCTAAAGATGCTCAAGAAGCTTCAAATACAGTTGTTTCTGAAAATAAATTGACTCGTGAAGAAGCTGATGCAGCTCTTTCATCTGCTAAAGCAAATGTTGTTGCAACAGGGGGATTCACAGCTACAGAAGAAGCAGGTGTTAAACACACTAGCGTCGAAGCTGCTAACAATGACAACAAAGTTCAAACAACAGCTTTGACAACTGCGGTTTCAGAATATAAACAAAAACTTGTAGATTACAAGACACAATTGGACAAATACTATCAAGACGTTCTTGCTTATGCTGCTTGGGAAAAATCATACAAAGAGTACACTGGTGGAACAACAGCTCGTCTTTTGACAAAAGGCTTGGCTGAAAATGCTACTGGCTTGATCTATAAAACAGAATCTGATGCTACTATGACTGTTGAAAACTCAGCAGGTTCTGTTGACTACTTGGATAAAACAATCCAATCAGGTCACTCAGTAGATGAAATCCTTGAACAATTCAACACATCTCGTTACATTCCAAGTGACTTCAGTGCAGCTAACGGTACACAGTACACTATCAATGCTGACGGTGAATACACTGAAGATGTATGGTTGAAGATGGCTACAGGTCAAACATTGACTGTAACATACAACAACCTAAACGGAACATCATTCAATGGTACTCCAGTTAAGAAAATTGTTGCAACTTACACTTTGGTAGAAACACCAAGTACAGATGGTTCAGCCATTGTTAAGTTGTACCACGATCCAACTAAGACACTTTTCATTGGTTCACAAACTGACGACACTAACAAAAAACTTCACGTTAAGATGAACTTGAACTTCTTTGATTCTGAGTCATCAGTGACACCACTTGACTTGTCTAAGAACGGATCAGTTTTGAGTATCTCATCACTTAACCACTGGAACACTGAGCTTGGAAACCACATTGAAAAAGTTGGTTTGAATGGTAATGAATACGTTCAAATTCCTGGTTCATCTATCACTTTGCATGAAGATGGTTATGCTTATGCAACAAACGATAACGAATTTGTGGCTAACGGTTCACGCTTTAACAGTGACCCAACAGTGGATCCAACAACTGGTGAAGTTACAGATGAAGGTTGGGATGCGATCAACCCAGACGGAACACCTCGTACGAAGAATGCCTACTATGGCGCTGCTGCAACAATCTTCAAGGGTGAACCAATGGACTTCATCGTAAGCGGAAATAACCTTAACGTTCCAACTGCTTACTGGTTCGCAACTAACTCAACAGTAGTTGTTCCTGAATTGCCAGAAGAACCAAACAAACCAGTTCTTCCAAACACTGTTTCAGCAAAAGTTACTTACCACAAAAACTTTGTATCTGTTGAAGAAACAACTGAGAAACCAAAACCTCAAGTACCAACAACTCCAACAGAACCTACACCAGGTAAACCTGTAACACCAACATCAGTACCTGTAAAAGAAGAAGCTCCAGCTCTTCCATCTACTGGTGAAAAATCAACAGCAGCTTCTGCAGCAGCAGGTGCAGCTATGGTGACATCAGCTTTGGCCTTGTTCGGTATTTCAACTTACAAACGTAAACACTAAGATAATACATAAAAAAGCTAGGAAAATTGGCTCTTTGTCAACTGTAGTGGGTGACGAAAAGCTAACATCTAGAGAGGACCTGATAGGTCTTCTCTTTTTTTATGTTCAGAGTGATTAAGATCCGCTTCCTAAAGTTGATGAAGTTTCTAAAACCAAATCCTAGACGTTTGATGTCTTTGATCAACTTGTTAGTCGCTTCAAGTTTTGCATTTGAATAGTCCGTTTCTAGTGCGTTTTTGATGTATTGCTTGTGTCTAAGAAAAGTCCTAAAGACAGTTTGAAAATAATGATTAACCTTGCTCCTATTTTCCTCTATCAGCTCAAAGAACTCAGCTACTCTCTTCTCCTGAAAATGAAAAAGTAAGATCTGATAAAGTGTATAGTAGTCGGTAAGCTCTTCTGAAAAGTCTAGTGTTTTCCCAACAACTTCATGTGGACTTAAGGTTTGGTGGAATGTCTTTGAATAAAAAGAGTTGAGAGATAACTTACGGCTGTCCTTTTGGAAGAGTCGCCAATGATTTTTCAAGGCTCGATAGGGTAGTGACTTCTTATCGAACTGGTTCATAATCGCAATTCTTGTCTTTAAAAAGGCACGACCAAGGTGCTGGATAATGTGGAAACGATCAAGAACGATTTTAGCGTTTGGAAAAAGTCTTTTGGCAAGTGGAATATAAGCTCCAGACATATCCATCGTGATAAACTGCACCTGTTGGCGAGCTTTTAATGGATACTTTAAAAAGTAGTTTCGTATAGAGGTTTGGCGACGATTATCAAGGATGGTTATGAGTTCGTTTGTCTCATAATTCTGCGCCACAAAAGCCAATTCCCCTTTCTTGAACCCAAACTCATCCCAGGACATAACAGCTGGAAGTTTGTCATAATGTTCTTTGAAAGTGAACTGGTCAAGCTTACGATAGACAGTGGACGTCGACACACGAAGTCTTCTGGCAATATCAGTTAGTGAGACCTTCTCAGTTAGGAGTTGTGCAACCTTTTGTCGGACTAGATTGGAGATTTGGCAGTTTTTCTCAACGATTGATGTCTCAGCTACCGTGACTCGTCTACAACTTTTACACTGAAAGCGACGTTTCTTCAGACGTAGTAGTGTTGGAGTTCCCGTTTGCTCGAGAAGAGGGATTTTAGAAGGCTTTTGAAAGTCATATTTGATCATCTTTCCTTGGCAGTGAGGACATGATGGTGCAGGGTAATCAAGTTTTGCTTGAATCTCTATATGAGTGTCAGTTTCAAAAACAAGTGAAATCTTGATATTTTGGTCTTTAATTCCGATTAATTCTGTGGTATTCTTAATAAGTCTCATAAGTTCTTCCTAATGATGGTTTGGTCGCTTTTCATTATAGTTCTTATGGGACTTTTTGTCTGCATTCAAAAAGCTCTATAATCTCTACAGTGGTTTTACCCACTACAGAAATTATAGAGCCGGAAAATTTCCTAGTTTTTTTAGTTTGGAAAAATCAAGTTAACCAGAAATAATAAAGATGAAATTTTCTGACATTTCCTGGGGTTACTTGATTTAGACTGAAAAAAGAAAAATAGACATACATTTTCTAATTTTTTCAAAATCGCAACTAAAGCCTATATTATAAGCTTTTTTCTATAGTTAACTATGTATAAAACAAGGGTGTAAATATTATTTTCAAAAAATATGAAATAAATTAATTGACAAAAAATTATAATACAGTATAATAGATTGTGTTAGGAAGAGTTTGTTTTTTTGGCAGGGTGACTCCCTAGTCAAAAAGGACTAGCTTAGAATCTGGAATTCTAAGTTATCAAATTCCAATGTTTCATTGTGATGATTTAAAAAATAGAAGATTTAAACAGCAAAAAATTAGATTAATCGATTTAAAACATCAGCATCATCGTAGCGGGAGCTAGCGGTATTTTTAATCCGTGTAGAGCAAACGACAGATTCAAAAACAGCAGAATCGGTAGAGACTAATCGTCAAAAGCGAAGAGGGAAAGAAAATAAAGCAGTAACTGCTAATATACCTATCAAAAGGTGGACTAAACCTAATGACTGATAGGTGGTATGTTTTGAGAGTGGCGTTTTTAGCCGATACTCTTCTAGGAAATAGTATCTTGTAAGCAGTAAGACGTTCTGCGTAAAGAAGCTAGAGGGAAAGTTCTTCAGATTGACTGACTATCAATCACAAGATACTCTTAACTAGAAACCATTTTGGACCAACACGTTTTTGCGTTTGTTGGTATTGAACTGCACCTAGGGAAATGGTGGTTCAATGTTAGTAAATAAAGACTTTAACTTGTAAAAGTCTAAAAATTGTTTTATCTCATTATCAACTCAAGGATTAAGTTTTTAGTGGGATTGCGGAACAAAAGGGTGATAAGCATATTGGGATGATGCTTCAGTGACGGAATTTGACCAGATGTTTGTGAGAGCATCTGTCTATGCTACAATAGCTATTTTTAATGGTTATGTGGGATAGAAACTGTTTTCAAAATCTTGATTCCTAGGAAAATTGGGGGATTTTCCTTGAAGAATTGAGATTGTTGAAAAGAGATCAAATGGACTGAGCGGCACTTGTATCCCAAGGTAAGCAATACACCTATAAACCTAAGTTTCCATACAGCAGGGAGCAAGTTTCAGTTTGAATGGGGGACGCATCTAGAGTAATCTAGATGTTTTTTTATTTTGTGAATTCTTTTACGAATAAGTAAGAGAGTGCACGAAGGAGAGAGTCATGTTAATTGCAAGAAATCAGGAGGGGAAGCTCGTTTCAGCTCTAGAAACCAGTTTGCAACGTAAGGAATCCTATAGCTGTCCTGGTTGCCAGGGAGTTGTTCTTCTGAGACATGGCCAGGTAATGTGTCCACATTTTGCTCATAAGTCTTTGCAAGATTGTCAGTTCTTCTCGGAGAATGAATCGGCCCAACATTTATCCCTTAAGGCAGCTTTGTATAAATCTTTGGTTAATCATGGTGAAAAAGTAAGTATTGAGAAGGTTTTGTCTGAGATGGGGCAAATTGCAGATTTATTTGTTGGCGATTCCCTGGCTCTAGAAGTTCAGTGTTCTCGGTTATCCCAGCAACGTTTGAGAGAGAGGACATGTGCCTATCACCAAGCAGGTTACGAAGTGCGTTGGCTTTTGGGTGAGGAACTCTGGTTGAATGGTCGTTTAACAGACCTACAGCGGGACTTTCTCTATTTTACGGCTAAGATAGGATTTCACCTATGGGAGCTTGATTGGAAGCGTGAGGAAATTAGACTTAAGTATCTCATCTATGAGGATATTTTTGGGAAAGTCTATTATTTAAATAAGGCCTGGTCGTTAACCGAAAATCTCATGACAGTTTTACGTTTTCCTTATCAAGCAGAGCAGGTTGAGACTTATCAAGTAACTCAGCGAAAGAGGGTCTCACATGTGATTCAACGAGAATTAATGGGGAAAAATCCAAGGTGGATGAGAAGGCAGGAAGAAGCCTATCTTAAGGGAATGAATTTGTTATGCCTATCTGATCAGGATTTTTTCCCACAAGTAAGATTTCCAGAATCTAAGCAGGGTTTTGTACAAATTAGACAGTCACTTGAAGGATTTGAAAAGTTTTTTATGCAATATTATCGAAAAAGGCATTTTTCTTATCGACAAACTCTCTACCCTCCCACCTTTTATGCTAAAATAGTAAAGAATAGATACAATTAAGGAGAAGATTATGTCAGACAATCGTGCTCATTTAGAAGAGAAATACACATGGGATTTGACGACCATTTTTGCGACAGATGCAGATTGGGAGACTGAATATGAAAGCACTGTTCAGGATTTGAAGAAGGCTAGTGCTTATGCAGGTCATCTCTTAGATTCTGCTAAGAACTTGCTTGAGGCAACAGAACTTTATATGAGCCTTATGCGTCGCTTGGAGAAAATCTATGTCTATGCGTCAATGAAAAATGACCAAGACACAACAGTAGGGCTTTACCAAGAGTACCAAGCTAAGGCCTCAAACCTTTACTCACAGTTGAGTGAAGCCTTTGCTTACTTTGAGCCTGAATTTATGGCCTTGGATGATAAGAAATTAGCTGAATTCAAAGAACAAGAGCCAGGTCTTGGACTTTATGACCACTATTTCGAACGCCTTTTGGCAAACAAGGATCACGTTCTTTCTCAAGAAGCTGAGGAGCTCTTGGCAGCAGCCGGTGATATCTTCAACGGTCCAACGGATACCTTCAATGTCTTGGATAATGCTGATATCCTTTTCCCATGGGTATCAGATGGTCAAGGAGATGTGGTTGAGTTGACACATGGTAACTTTATCACCCTCATGGAATCTAAGGACCGTGACATTCGTAAGGGAGCCTATGAAGCGATGTATGGGACTTACGAACAGTTCCAACATACTTATGCACAAACACTCCAAGGCGTTGTCAAGGTTCACAATTACCAAGCCAAAGTTCGTCACTATAATTCAGCACGTCATGCAGCACTTGCAGCTAACTTTATTCCAGAAAGTGTTTATGATTCACTCTTGGAATCAGTGAACAAGCATTTGCCACTTTTGCATCGTTACCTTGATTTGCGTAAGAAGGTCTTGGGGCTTGACGAGCTTAAGATGTATGATGTCTATACACCACTTTCTGAGACTGAAACTGCTCTTACTTATGAAGAATCCCTCAAGAAAGCAGAAGAAGTCTTGGCAATCTTTGGTGAAGAGTATAGTAAAGGGGTTCATGCAGCCTTTACGGAACGTTGGATTGACGTTCACCCTAACAAAGGAAAACGTTCAGGTGCCTACTCAGGTGGTGCCTACGATACCAATGCCTTCATGCTTTTGAACTGGCAAGACACTTTGGACAATCTCTTTACCCTGGTTCACGAGACTGGTCATAGTTTGCATTCAACGTTTACACGTCAGACTCAACCATATGTTTACGGAGATTACCCAATCTTCTTGGCGGAAATTGCGTCTACAACCAATGAAAATATCTTGACAGAAACGCTTCTTAAAGAGGTCAAAGATGACAAGACACGCTTTGCTATTCTTAACCACTATTTGGATGGTTTCAAGGGAACTGTCTTCCGTCAAACACAATTTGCAGAGTTTGAACATGCTATCCATGAAGCAGATGCATCTGGTCAAATCTTGACAGCCGACTTCATGAATAAGCTTTACGCAGATCTCAATGAGAAATACTATAATCTCAAAGCTGAAGATAACTACGAAATTCAGTTTGAGTGGGAACGTATTCCGCATTTTTACATGAATTACTATGTCTACCAATACGCTACAGGGTTTGCGGCAGCAAGCTACTTGGCTGAAAAAATTGTTCATGGTACTGAAGAAGATAAGGAAGCTTACCTTACTTACCTTAAGGCGGGAAGCTCAGACTATCCTTTGGAAGTTATCAAGAAAGCTGGTGTTGATATGACCAATACCGACTACTTGGATGCTGCCTTCAAAGTTTTTGAAGACCGTCTTGTTGAATTGGAAGCCTTGGTTGAAAAAGGTGTGCACCTTTCTTAAAAAGAAGTTACTATATGAGAGAATCATTCTGAATCAGGATGATTCTTTTTATGTCTAAAAACGAACATTTACTGGAATGGAAGTTCTAATTGATTTGAAAATGTGTTGATGAGCATATTTATAGCCCCTAGTTTATATTCATGATAGACTAAAAACCTAACGTTTTATAGTTGATAAGTGAACAATGTTCAGAAATAGAAAGTAGGTTTTTGTGAAAACAACCAATCGTTATCTTGTAGCAACGTGTGGTGTCTTACTCCATCTTATGTTGGGTTCTACCTATGCTTGGAGTATCTATCGTAATCCTATTATGGCCCAGACTGGCTGGGATCAATCTTCAGTTTCTTTTGCCTTTTCGTTGGCCATCTTTTGTCTAGGGCTTTCTGCAGCTTTCATGGGACGTCTGGTTGAAAAATTTGGTCCTAGAGTGACTGGAAGTATGTCGGCTGTTCTCTATGCTGGGGGTAACATTCTGACAGGAGTTGCCATTGCTCATGGAGAGCTGTGGATGCTTTATCTTGGTTATGGTATTCTTGGTGGTCTAGGACTGGGTGTGGGTTATATTACGCCTGTTTCAACTATTATTAAGTGGTTTCCTGATAAGCGTGGCCTTGCGACTGGCCTTGCCATTATGGGCTTTGGCTTTGCCTCGCTGCTAACTAGTCCCATTGCTCAATATCTGATTCAGGCACGTGGCGTTGAACAGACCTTTTATATCTTGGGAGTTGTTTATTTTGTTGTTATGCTTTTTGTCTCACAATTCATTAAACGACCAAGTGTAGAGGAAGCACAACTGTTGGCTGACAAGAGTCCAAACCGTCAGGCTGCTGATTTGAGCAAGGGAGTTACGGCTAATGAGGCTCTGAAATCATCAACTTTCTACTGGTTATGGCTTATTCTGTTTATCAATATTTCTTGTGGCTTAGCCCTTGTCTCTGCTATTTCTCCAATGGCTCAAGATATGATTGGGATGTCAGCGGAATCAGCGGCGGTTGTTGTTGGTGTTATGGGAATCTTTAATGGTTTTGGTCGCCTTCTGTGGGCAGGCTTGTCGGATTATATTGGGCGTCCGAAGACCTTTATCCTCCTCTTTGTGGTTAATATCGTTATGGCTATCCTTCTAATTGTCCTGCAAGTTCCACTTGTCTTTGTGGTTGCGATGGCTGTTCTGATGACTTGCTACGGGGCAGGATTCTCCTTGATTCCTCCCTACCTTAGCGATATCTTTGGGGCAAAGGAATTGGCTACCCTTCATGGTTATATTCTGACTGCCTGGGCTATGGCAGCCTTGGTGGGACCAATGCTCCTGTCGGTAACCTATGAATTGACAAAATCTTACCAGATGACCTTGCTTGTTTTCATTGCTCTTTACGTGGTAGCTTTGGTTATTGCTTACCTCTTGAAAAAGAAGGTTATTCGTCAAGTAGTCTAATGATGAGGATTTGAGTTATAGATAAGAAAAATCTCTAGCACTCGCTAGGGATTTTTTATATAATAAAACACATGGTTAAATCATATAGTAAAAACGCAAATCACAACATGCGTCGCCCAGTAGTAAACAAGGATATCGTGGATTACATGCGAACGCATCTTCAGGAAAATAAAGGGCATTTGGCTGAGCTGGAGGCCTTTGCTCGTAAGGAAAATATTCCAATTATTCAGCACGAAGTTGTTGCTTATTTCCGATTTTTGTTACAGACCTTGCAGCCTAAGAAAATCCTTGAGGTAGGAACGGCTATTGGTTTTTCAGCTCTTCTTATGGCTGAGTACGCCCCTGATGCTCAGATTACGACGGTTGATCGTAATGAAGAAATGATTGGCTTTGCCAAGGAAAATCTAGCCAAGTATGACAGCCGCAAACAAATTACCTTAGTTGAAGGTGATGCAGCAGAAGTTTTGCAAGATTTGGACACTGATTATGATTTTGTCTTTATGGACTCAGCCAAGTCTAAATATATCGTCTTTCTGCCTGAAATCCTAAAACGTCTCAAGGTAGGTGGTGTCATTGTCTTTGATGATATCTTCCAAGGGGGGGATATTGCCAAAGACATCATGGAGGTTCGTCGTGGTCAGCGTACGATTTACCGTGGTTTGCATCGTCTTTTTGATGCGACCTTAGATAACCCTGGTTTGACTGCTAGTTTGGTACCTATGAGTGACGGACTTCTTATGCTTCGGAAAAATTCTGAAAATATTATCTTGCCAGATTAAGCATTATTTAAGTAAGTGTGGTATAATAACAAAGATATTGACAATTTAAGGAGTAGATAGAATGGCTAAAGAAAATGAAAACCTTGAGTCGACAGAAGAAACTGTTGAAGAGGTTGTAGCAGACAAAGACGCAGAACAAGAGCATCTTGATCGCCAAAAAGAAGAAGAGGAAAGCATCGCCCTCGCTAGTGAAAAAGCGAAAGAAAAAGCTAAACGTGCTAAAACGAAAAAGACACGTGATGCTGGTAAACCAAGCTCAGGTGGCCGCTTCCTCGGAGGTCTTGCCCTTGTAGCTGTTTCAGCTCTCGTTGGTGCAGGTGCTATGTATGTTTCTCTAGGTAACAAAACGACTGAAGAAACAACTTTGGTATCTATGAAAGGTGATACTGTTACTGTCGGTGATGTCTTTGATTCACTTAAAGGTAGCAGCCAAACACAACAAAGTGTTTTGAGTGCAACTTTGCAAAAGGCTCTTGAAAAAGAATATGGTAGCAAAGTCAGCAAAGAAGACGTTGACAAAGCTTATAAGCAAGCTTCAGAACAATACGGAGATCAATTCTCACAAGTACTTGCAGCCTATGGTCAAACAGAAGAGTCATACAGTACTCAAATCAGTACACAAAAATTGGTTGAGTATGCTGTTAACCAAGCCGCACAAAAAGATTTGACTGAAGCAAATTACAAGGCCGCCTATGATAACTACACACCAAATACAGAGGTACAAGTAGTTTCAACTACTGATAAAGCAGTGGCAGATAAGGTAGACTCTGAAGCTAAAGCAGAAGGAGCAGACTTCTCACAAGTTGCTAAAGATAACAGCTTGGAAGTGGCTTCTAAGACAGTTAACTCAGCTTCTCAAGACTTCCCAGCAGATGTTTTGACAGTAGCCTTCAAACAAGATGCTAATGCCGTTTCTGACGTAGTGACCGTTTCAAACAGTTCAACTGGTGCTGCAACTTACTATATCGTCAAAACTGTTTCAAAATCTGAGAAAAATGCAGATTGGAAAAACTATAAGGATGATTTGACTAAGGTTATCATCAATGGTAAGAAATCTGATACTAACTTCACTAACTCAGTGATTGCTAAGGTCCTTAAAAAATACAATGTTAAAGTTGTAGACAAGGCCTTCAGCGCAATTCTTGACCAGTATGTGACTGGTTCTGGGGCTTCATCAAGTTCATCATCAAGCTCTAGCAAATAAATCACAAGATAGAGTTGATAATGCTATTATCAGCTTGACCTAAGACCTAAAACACGTTAAAATGAAGAGTGGCTAAAAGTTCTAATATCATGACATTTTTGGCCATCCCTTTGAGATTGGTAATCATTGCTTCTAATACAGAAAAATGGCGGTCGCTGCGAGCCATGGACGAATTTGGTTACTTGCTACTCAAAGTTCACAATTAAAGACAAATAAGAATGACAAGTTCATTGAATGAAGGTGGTACCGCGGTTCACGTCGCCCTTCGTTTAGTGGCCTTGTCTTTTATTCTTTTAGTATTTTTTGAATGAATGTATGACATTATTGGAGGTAGCTTATGAAAACCTATTTTGTCAAACAGAAGTTTCGATTGGGTGGTGAACGCTTTGATATCAAGGATGATCAAGGTAGAGTTGCCTATCAGGTTGAAGGATCCTTTTTTAAGATTCCAAAGACCTTTACGATTTTTGGCGAGGATGGTCGTGAGATCAGTCATATCACCAAGGAGCCTATTAGTCTCTTACCCAAATTTACGGTGGATTTACAGGATGGTTCGAGTTTTTACATTCGTAAAAAATTAACCTTTCTTCGTGATAAGTATGATGTCGATAATCTTGGTTTGCGAATAGAGGGGAATATTTGGGACCTGGATTTTCAACTGCTTAATAGTCAAGATCAGGTAGTTGCTAGGATTCAAAAGGAGCTCTTTCATCTAACATCGACCTATACTGTTACCGTTTATGAAAATACTTATGCCGATTTAGCCATTTCCCTATGTGTCGCTATTGACTATGTGGAAATGCTCGAGAATAGCTCAAAATAAGAAACAATTGATTAAGGAGAAACAATGAAACAACTTACTTCAGCACAAATTCGTCAAATGTGGCTTGATTTCTGGAAATCGAAAGGTCACGCTGTTGAACCATCAGCTAACTTGGTTCCAGTTAACGATCCAACCCTTCTTTGGATTAACTCAGGGGTTGCCACTTTGAAGAAATACTTTGATGGTTCTGTGATTCCTGAAAATCCACGTATCACCAACTCACAAAAGGCTATCCGTACCAACGATATCGAAAACGTTGGTAAGACAGCTCGTCACCACACAATGTTTGAAATGCTTGGTAACTTCTCAGTTGGTGACTACTTCCGTGATGAAGCTATCGAATGGGGTTATGAGCTTTTGACAAGCCCAGAGTGGTTTGATTTTCCAAAAGACAAACTTTACATGACTTACTATCCAGATGATAAAGATTCGTACAACCGCTGGATTGCTTGCGGTGTTGAACCAAGTCATTTGATTCCAATTGAAGATAACTTCTGGGAAATCGGTGCTGGACCTTCAGGACCAGATACTGAGATTTTCTTTGACCGTGGTGAAGACTTTGACCCTGATAATATCGGTATCCGTTTGCTTGAAGAAGATATTGAAAACGACCGTTACATTGAAATTTGGAACATCGTTTTGTCACAATTCAACGCAGATCCAGCTGTTCCACGTTCAGAATATAAAGAACTTCCTAATAAAAACATTGATACGGGCGCAGGTCTTGAACGTCTTGTAGCCGTAATGCAAGGGGCTAAAACAAACTTTGAAACAGACCTCTTCATGCCTATCATTCGTGAAATCGAAAAAATGTCTGGTAAAACTTACGATCCAGATGGTGACACAATGAGCTTCAAGGTCATCGCTGACCACATCCGTTCATTGGCATTTGCCATTGGTGATGGTGCCCTTCCAGGTAATGAAGGTCGTGGTTACGTCCTTCGTCGTCTTCTCCGTCGTGCCGTAATGCACGGCCGTCGTCTCGGCATTTCTGATGCTTTCTTGTACAAACTTGTTCCAACTGTTGGTCAAATCATGGAAAGCTATTACCCAGAAGTTCTTGAGAAGAAAGACTTTATCGAAAAAATCGTTAAACGTGAAGAAGAAACTTTTGCACGTACCATCGATGCAGGTTCAAGCATGCTTGACGAGCTTCTTGCTAGCCTTAAGAAATCTGGTAAAGATACGCTTGAAGGTAAAGATATCTTTAAACTTTACGATACTTATGGATTCCCAGTGGAATTGACAGAAGAGTTGGCTGAAGATGAAGGCTTCAAGATTGACCATGAAGGTTTCAAAGCTGCCATGAAAGAACAACAAGAACGTGCGCGTGCTAGCGTGGTTAAAGGTGGTTCTATGGGTATGCAAAATGAAACCCTCGCTAATATCACTGAACCATCTGAGTTCTTGTATGAAGCTGAAACTGCCGAAAGCCGTTTGAGCGTAATCGTTGCTGACGATGCTCGTCATGATAGTGTAAATTCTGGTCAAGCACTCCTTGTCTTTGAACAAACACCATTCTACGCTGAAATGGGTGGACAAGTAGCAGACCACGGTACGATCTCAGATGCAGCTGGTACAGTCGTTGCGCGTGTTGTTGACGTTCAACGTGCACCAAATGGACAAGCCCTTCACACTGTTGAGGTTGAAGGTGAACTTGTTGTAGGTGCTAACTACAAACTTGAAATTGACCACACACGTCGTCACCGTGTTATGAAGAACCACACAGCGACTCACCTCTTGCATGCTGCCCTTCATAATATCGTTGGTGATCATGCTGTTCAAGCTGGTTCTCTTAATGAACAAGAATTCTTGCGTTTCGACTTCACTCACTTCGAGGCTGTAACTCCAGAAGAATTGCGTGCTATCGAAGAACAAGTCAACGAAGAAATCTGGAAAGCCACTCCAGTAACAACTATTGAAACAGACATTGACACTGCTAAATCAATGGGAGCTATGGCCCTCTTTGGTGAAAAATATGGTAAGAATGTTCGTGTCGTTTCAATCGGTGATTACTCTGTTGAGCTTTGTGGTGGTACGCACGTTGCCAACACTGCTGAAATCGGTATGTTCAAGATTGTCAAAGAAGAAGGTATCGGTTCAGGAACACGTCGTATCTTGGCAGTGACATCACGTGAAGCTTACCTTGCTTACCGTGAAGAAGAAGATGCCCTTAAAGCAATCGCAGCAACACTTAAGGCACCACAATTGAAAGAAGTACCTAACAAGGTTGCTAGCCTTCAAGAGCAGTTGCATGCCCTTCAAAAAGAAAATGCTGCTCTTAAAGAAAAAGCAGCAGCTGCAGCAGCTGGTGATGTCTTCAAAGACGTTAAAGAAGCTAACGGTGTTCGTTACATCGCTAGCCAAGTGGAAGTTTCTGACGCAGGTGCTCTTCGTACCTTTGCTGACCAATGGAAACAAGCAGATTACTCTGACGTCCTTGTCCTTGCAGCTCACATTGGCGAAAAAGTTAATGTTCTTGTAGCAAGCAAGTCTAAAGATGTTCACGCAGGTAATGTTATCAAGGTTCTCGCACCAATCGTATCAGGTCGTGGTGGTGGTAAACCAGATATGGCCATGGCCGGTGGTAGCGATGCCAATGGTATCCAAGATCTTCTTTCAGCAGTAGCAGAACAGCTTTAAGATGTGATACAATAAAAGAAACTTGAAAAGGTAGGATGAAAATCCTATCTTTTTTCTTTGTAAGTGGTGTTGAAAGCAATGGTTGTTTTCATTTCACAATTGAAATAGTGAAAATTGGGTGGTATACTATTACAAATCATAAAAATTATAATAGTTTCAATCAAAAGGGAGCTAGCGATGTTTGGACAAGACTTTGGTCATCGGTTAAGAGAGTTGAGATTAGCAAAAGGACTCACTAAAGAAAAATTTTGTGAAGGGGATGAGGTTTTATCAGTACGACAATTGACACGTATAGAAACAGGGAAGTCTCAACCTAAACTAGAAACCTTAGAGCACTTGGCAAGACGTCTGAATATATCTTTATCGGAATTGCTTGGAGAGAGAGCTATAGGCTCAAAGTTGTCGGTAGAATACCTCAATCTCAAATATCAATTGATGCATGCGACTAGTCTAGATAAGCCAAATAACCTAATGAAACTAGACGAAAAGCTGGGTAAAATTATTGATATCTATTATGATGATTTGCCAGTTGATGAACAGAGGGTAGTTGATATCTTACAGTCAAAACTTTACTCATATACTTCAAAGACACACCAAAAATTTGGCATGAGCATATTGGAGAAGAGTTTACCATCATTATGTGAGAAAAGGGTATACGGTATCAATGACCTACTACTTATAGAACTATATCAAATCTCGTTAGGAGATGGTGATAGCATGCGGTCAGATGGGTTTAGTGAAGGGACTTTTTATACCATTTGTAGAAATCTAATAAATAGTTATGATAATATTCCCACGGAGTATTTATTTTTACTTAGGGATGCCTTATTAATGGTTCCAATAGTTGAATATGAACGAAAAAAGTTTCATTTATCGGAAGTAGCATTCAATCAACTGCATCGCATTATGGAGGAAACTCAAGATTATCAGAAAAAACCAATTTTGAGAATGCTAGAGGGACAGTATCTATATGTTGTAAAGAATGATATTTTTGAGGCTAAAAAGGCCTATCAAGAAGGGATAATCTTGGCTAGATTATTAGGAAATACCTCTTTAGCAGATATCATATCAGAGAAAATGAGAGATGCCATGAAAGAATAGAGCAGGACATACGTGTCCTGTTCTTTTTTTCTAATATGGAGTATATTATATTCATAAGAAGGACTAAAGAATATAACTTATTTCATCGAGATTTTTGAAAATGACACAGTCTAAAATAGAGTATTAAGGAGAATTATTATGAAACCTGCTACAAAACGTTTCACAACTTTAACCGCACTCGCTTTAACTTCCGTTCTATTACTTGGTGCATGTGGTAATAACAAGAAGGAAGCCACATTAACATCGAGCTCTAGTAAGGTTAGTCAGAAAGTGAAATCGACAAAACCATCCTCAAAAGAAAAAGCTAAGAAGTCTGAGCAAAAGACAAAATCTTCTAGTTCAGAAGAAGTCTCAAAAGCAACCTCTGGAGAAAAGGATTCACAACCATCAGCCGGAAATGTTGCTGGATCTGCTCAACAAGAAGTTGCCCCAACAAATCCTAATGAAGAAACAGCCGGAGTAAATCAAGGAACTCCTACAGAACAACCAGCTGCTTCAGCGGAACAAACACCAGCTACCACAGTAGTTGATGCTACGGCAATGGCTAATGGTGATTTCTCTAGTGTTGCTGGTACCTATCAAAATGACCTAGGGGACACAATTACAGTATCCCCATCCGGTAGTGTAACCCGTGTTGGTGCTGAAAGTGGTTATAGTGATACAAGTAGTCAGCTCTTTAATGGTTTTGCTCAAGATGGCGGTTATGTAGCAGGATTTGCTCATAATGATGGGCCAACCAGTGACCCAATTTTCTTTGATAGTAATGGACAGATTCGTTTCGGTTCTGATGCGATATATGGTCGGATGCATGTTTACAATAAATTAGATTAATGGAATTGTCCCTCGGTACTTAAGAAAAGGAAATTACAAGTAGTAGAAGGAGTACGCTTTAAAAATGTCTCAAAAAGAACATGGAGAAGTGAGAAGTACTAGTGGTACCTTAAAGGGGATCTATCACTATTTGGATTCTCCTAGTCCTCATTTGTTTCCGTTTGTCTTTATCAGTAACGTAACAGATAGCCTTCAGATGTTTCGCGTGTGTAAGAATGGAAAACCAATTGCCTTTCCATTACTTCTACCAAATCAGTATAAAATTGTTTACATTAAGGACTTTCAAAATGTTAGCTCCTGCGATGAGATTACAGTGACTGAACATTTAGAAGAATACATCTATGATGAATCATAGTTAGACTAGATTGATACCTATAGTCAAATCAACCCAGAATGAATTAATTAATCTATTCAGATTTGCTTAATGTGTCAAGGAATTAGATGTAGCAAAAGCCCTCAGGTAGTTCTTGGGGCTTTTCTTAATTATAGTTATCTGAAAGAATTAGCTATCAATTTTCTACAAAATAAAGTTTAGTAATATTAATGAAATACTTGTAAAATATTTTTAAAAGAAGTATACTATAGGTGTGAAAACGGTTCCAATTTTTATTAAACAGCCTAGAAAGTGAGAGTGATCAAAATGAGAAAGGCATATGTTTTTAAGGAACGTCAACGTTACTCAATACGTAAATATTCTTTTGGAGCTGCATCAGTCTTAATTGGTGCGAGCTTGATGCTTGGTGGACATGCTTTGGCTCAGGAACAAGCCAACAGTACAAGTTCCAGCAAGGACTATGAAGTTTTTGTAAATAATTCTGAACCACTTCAAATCGATCAGGCAACTTCAGAAGCTGTTACCGATGTCCTCAATCAACCAGCTTCAAGATCTGAAGCGCCAAGACCTAAGCTTGCCAGCAGTGAAGTTGCTTCTTCTGAAGCTAGTAGTGTAGTGGCTAGCGAGGCTGCTTCTTTGGAAGTACCGGCAGAGGTTGCTCATTCTGCATCTGCTGTCGCTTCTGTTTCTAGATCAGAAGTGGCTAATCCACGTTCTGAAGTGTCATCAGTAGCTAGCTCTGAAGCAGCAAGTGAGACTAACCGTTCAGCAACTTCAGAAGTAGCAGAAACTAGAGTTACTGACCGTGAAGCTGTAGATACTCCTCAACCTGGTGTGGATGGTCCTGTGACTGCTGATGGTTCTCTTGATATCCCATCAAACGGTACTTTCTATTTCCGTCGTACAACTGAAATTCGTACAGCGCCTATCATGGATATCAAACCTACCTTTGTCTTTAGTGCAGGTGACCATGTTATCTATGATAAGGTCTTGAAGAGAGACAATCATCAATGGATTTCTTATATTGGTTATGACTATGAACGCTACTACGCTGATATCGCAGCATTGAAGGCTGAAAACACTAATAGCACCACTGAAGCAACTAGAGATGAAGTCATCCCTGAACGTGGTACTTATTACTTCACTAAACCTGCAGATGTGAAGAACCAACCTAGCTTGACTGCCAAGACTGAGTTCAATTTTGATCCAGGCATGTCAGTCAACTACGATAGATCTTTGCTTGCTGACAACCACCGTTGGATTTCTTACACTTCGTACAGTGGTACTCGTCGTTATGTCGACCTAGGTGCTGTTGCAGAGGCTGTAGCTAAACCAAGAGGCGATATCGCTATTGAAAGTCATGACAATGGTGACTTTAGTGTAGTTATCAGTAATGTTTCAGACCAAAACGGTGTCCTCGGGGTATCTGTTCCAATCTGGTCTGAAAAGAATGGCCAAGATGATATCATTTGGTACAATGCAACTCGTCTTAACAATGGCAACTACAAGGTTAACGTCAGTCTAAGTGACCATAAGAATGAACGTGGTCTCTACAATGTTCATCTTTACTATGTTGAAACTAATGGTAAATTAGTTGGTGTGGGTGGCACAACTTACACAGTTCCTGCCAAGGTTGAAGAAACTCATACAACAACTAGTTATAGCCTTCCTGACTCAGGAACTTATACTTTCAAAGAACGCTCTAGCATTAAGGCAGAACCTCGTGTAGCAAGTCCAGAGTTAGCCTACTATGATGCTGGTATGTCAGTTAACTACGACAAGATTGTCAGCGGTGATGGTTATCAGTGGCTTTCTTACCTCAGCTACAATGGCAACCGCCGTTATGTAGCTGTGGCAAAACTTGCTCAACAAGAAAGCAAACCAAGTGGCACTATCAATATTGAAAATCTCTCTAACCTTGGTTTCGACGTTCATATCACTAATGTTTCTGGTGGAGACAAGGCTATCCAAGGTGTGAGTGTTCCAGTTTGGACAGCTAAAGACGGCCAAGATGATCTTGTATGGCACAAAGCTGACAGACAAAGTGATGGTAGCTACAAGGTTCGCATCAATGTTAGCGACCATAAGGCCGAAGCAGGCGAATACATTGTTCATCTCTACTATGTTCAAGATGGTAAAATGGTAGGTATCGGTGGCACTAGCACAACTGTTCCAGTTCAAAATGCAACCCGCCACAACCTTCCAGCTTCAGGTTCATACACCTTTACCGCTCGAACTGGTATCAAGACTCAACCTTTGGTAGCCAACCCAGATGTTAGCTACTATGATTCAGGCATGTCAGTCAACTATGACAAGGTTGTCAATAATGACGGCTATACATGGCTTTCTTACCTCAGCTATTCAGGACATCGTTTCTATGTGGCCATTGCACCAACGAGTGTGACTAAACCTGTAGAACAACCTGTTCAACCAAGCACACCATCATCTGGTACCTATACTTTCAAAGAACGCTCTAGCATTAAAGCAGAACCAAGTGTAGCTAGTCCAGAGTTGGCCTACTATGATGCTGGTATGTCTGTTAACTATGACAGATTGGTGACTGCAGATGGTCACACATGGCTCTCTTATGTAAGCCATGGAGGCAACCGCCGTTACATTGCTATTGATGGTAAGGCAACAGCAGTTGCTCAACCAGCAAGTCCAAGCCTAGCTGCAACTGGTACTTATACCTTTACCAAACCTAGCTCTATCAAGGCTCAACCAAGTGTTGCTAGTCCAGAGTTAGCCTACTATGATAAAGGCATGTCCGTTCGCTATGACAAGGTCCTAACAGCTGATGGACACACCTGGTTGTCTTATGTAACCTATAGCGGTGCAAGACGCTATGTGGATATTTCTTAAGAGTTTTAACATCACTTTCCTATCATATTCAGATGTAGGACATTGATAAATGATTAAAAATAAAACATGATAACTCGCATAAAGTTATCATGTTTTTTATGTATCGCTCTCTTTTTTCTAACAAAATTACGAATAAATAAGTATGACTTGCTTTGGCTTCCGATTATGACAAAAATTGGACAGTTTATGATTTAGGTGTGAACAAGTCAAATAAATTTGGTATACTAATGCACAAGTGAGAAATATTTAGTAATATTTTGTAAAATACTTGTAATACTTGTCGCTGAGTGTTACAATCAACCAGTAACATCAATTCGATAGAGAGAAATAATAATATGAAACGAGAAAAATTTTTACACGAACAACAACGTTTTTCCATTCGTAAATATTCATTTGGGGCAGCATCAGTTCTTTTAGGAGCTAGTTTGGTCTTTGCAGGTCAAGCTTTGGCTGATGAGCATCATGAGGTTTCAACACCTTCAAATGCTTCTGTGTTTGCTACCTCAGATAGTGATGCTGTGACCGCAGCTGATATTTTCAGTGGTGTAGCAACAGATGGGGTAGCGTCAAGTGAGAAAGCTAGTCAAGTCTCAACAACTAGTGAAACTGCTACTAGCGAGGCTACAAGTGAAGTGAGTACTAGTACCTCACAAGCAACAGATAAAACTTCTGAATTAACAGCTGCCAGCTCAGAAGCAACAAGTGCTACAAATGCTTCATCTGAAAAAGCCACTAACCTTGATGTATCTGCCTTAACGAGAGCAGCTGTCAATACTAGTTTGGTGAGCCAACCAGCTACAACTACAGACAGCGACCTTCCAAGCCAAGGAACTTATGTCTATAAGGAACGTACAGAGGTTAAGAATCAACCTAAGGTATCTGCCAAGGCTGAATTTTATGTGAATCCAGGGGATAGCGTCCTTTACGATCAAGTCGTGACAGCTGATGGCTACCAATGGATTAGCTACAAATCATACTCTGGTGTGCGTCGTTATGCGCCAGTGAAGCCAGTGGCATCTGGCAGTGGTAACGGTAATAGTGGTAATGGGGATGGCAAACCCTCTAATGGCGCTCAAGCTACAACAGGTGCTTTGAATATCCCAGCGACAGGAACTTACTACTTTACACGTGATACAGATATTAAGAAGGAACCAAAAGCAGACCTCAAACCTACTTTTGTTTTCGGTAAGGGTGACCATGTCATCTATGATAAAGTTTTGACAGCTGATAATCACCAATGGATTTCTTACCTTGGTTATGACTACGTTCGCTACTATGCAGATATTGCGACTTTGACACCTGCAAAAGCTGAAACACCAACTGTTAAACCAACAGAAAGCAACCAAACAAAACCAGAAGCTACTGGTGCTGAAAACCTTCCAGCAAGTGGCACTTATAATGTGACACGTAGCTTGAATGTTAAAAATGAACCTAAGGCTTCTGCAGAAACACTTTATACCTTGGAAAAAGGCTACAAAGTGAACTATGACAAGGTATTGACTGCGGATAACCATCAGTGGATTTCTTACATTAGTTACAGTGGTACACGTCGTTATGTGGATATTGCGACCTTGAAAACTACTGAGTCTAAGCCACAAGAAAACCGTGTTTCTGGTAACCTTACCATCAACAACCAAACCTCTAATGGCTTTGATGTAGTCGTAACCAATGTTTCAGGTGGCGGCAAAGAAGTTAAAGAAGTGCGTGTTCCAATCTGGTCAGATAAGAATGGTCAAGATGATCTTACATGGTATCATGCTGACAAACAATCAGACGGTAGCTACAAGGTTCATGTAGATACAGCCAGCCATAAGGGCGATGCTGGTACTTATTCTGTACATC
>OCAL01000253.1_pt1 | contig 28374 bp, 23 predicted proteins | sample 1477141 | NCBI WGS metagenome assembly OCAL01 (sample SAMEA2580295, study PRJEB22360) | human gut metagenome | biome: human gut; feature: human-associated habitat; material: faeces | place: Denmark | collected 2008/2010
GCCATCATCTTCATATGCCATCTTATTTTTTAGGGACATTTACTGAATATCCCTATTTTATTATCGGATATTTTTATTTTTGTTTTGATTTGCTGATTTCTTCTTGTACTATGGCGTCCAAAACGGCAACAGTCGTCAAGTTTACAATATCTCTTGAAGAACTTTCGATATCCGTAAAATGTATAGGTTTGTTTAATCCCATTTGAATCGGTCCGATAGACTCTGCTAATCCCATTTCCAATAACATCTTATATGCCGAATTGGCTGAGCTTAAATTCGGGAAAATGAGTGTATTTACTTCTTTCCCTGCCAATTTGTTGAACGGGAATGTTTTATCTCGCAGGGTTGTATTAAGAGCGAAATTGATTTGCATTTCTCCGTCAATTGCCAATTCAGGATAATTTTCCTGCATTTCTCTGACCGCTTCATGCACTTGTACCGGACTACCGGTATTGTCAGCGCCGAAATTAGAATAAGATACCATTGCCATAACAGGCTCGTGGGCAAAGAATTTTACGGCATGACGGGCTAAGCGGGCAATATCTACTAATGTCTCTGAGTCGGGATGGCGGTTGATGAGTGTATCGGCAAGGAAATAAGTCCCTTTTTTGGTATTCATGATATGCATTGCTCCGAAATGTTTATGACCTTCCCGAATACCGATAACATCTTTTGCAATTTGTATGGTTTCGGTATATTTGGTATAAGTTCCGGTAATAAATGCATCGGCATCGCCTACTTCTACCATCATCATTCCAAAATAGTTGCGGTCGAACATTTTTTCTCGAGCTTCGTCTAAAGTGATACCCTCTCTTTGACGTTTCTGTGCTAATATTTTTGCATATTTTTCACGACGTTCCGTTTCTTCGCCACTTCGTAAATTTACGATTTCAAGGCCATCGAGATTTAAACCGTTTTGTTCGGCTACACTATGTATATAGTCGGTATTCCCCAGTAAGATCGGGAAACAGATACCTTCTTGATAAGCAGTAACGGCAGCCGAAAGCATATTGGCGTGATTGGCTTCGGCAAATACGACACGTTTTGGATTCTGAACAGCCATTTCGGTGAACCGACGTATCATTTTATTATCATATCCCATTAGAGCTCTCAATTTACTTTCATAAGCATCCCAATCGGTTATTATTGGAGCTGCAGCGCCAGATTCGATTGCTGCTTTTGCAACTGCCGGAGCAACGGTTGTGAGTAAACGGGGATCGAGAGGTTTGGGAATAATATATTCCGGGCCGAAACTTATTCGTTTCAGATTATATGCTGCATTAACGACATCAGGAACAGGTTTTTTAGCTAATCCTGCAATGGCATAAACTGCCGCTAATTTCATTGCTTCATTAATACAAGTTGCTCTTACATCGAGAGCTCCTCTGAATATGTAAGGGAATCCGAGAACGTTGTTGATTTGATTTGGATAGTCTGATCGACCTGTCGCAAAAATTAAATCAGGACGAGAAGATTTGGCTTTATCATATGCAATTTCCGGATTTGGATTGGCTAATGCAAAAACGATTGGTTTCTCGTTCATGGAACGAACCATTTCAACGCTTAATACGTCCGCTTTAGAAAGTCCGAGGAACACGTCCGCACCCCGCATAGCTTCTTCTAAGGTATCAATATCCCGATCTGTGATAAATTGTTTTTTCGATTCGTTCAGGTCGGTACGCTTTTGGTTTATCACTCCACGACTGTCAACCATTACGATATTTTCTTTTTTCGCACCCAACATCATGTATAATTTTGTACATGAACTGGCTGAAGCTCCGGCTCCGTTAACGACGATCTTTACGTTTTCGATTTTTTTACCCTGTATTTCGAGCGCATTTAACAATCCAGCTCCGGATATAATAGCTGTACCGTGTTGATCATCATGCATTACGGGTATGGATAGTTCAGCTTTCAACCGATTTTCGATCTCGAAACATTCGGGAGCTTTTATGTCTTCAAGATTAATTCCTCCGAATGTTGGGGCAATGGCTTTTACGGCTTGGATAAATTTTTCAGGATCTTTTTCGTTTACTTCGATGTCAAAAACATCTATCCCTGCAAATATTTTGAACAGAAGACCTTTTCCTTCCATTACCGGTTTTCCTGCTAATGCACCGATATCACCTAATCCTAACACTGCCGTTCCGTTTGATATAACAGCGACCAAATTGCTTTTAGATGTATATTCGTATGCTTTTTGTGGATCTTTCTCTATTTCGAGGCATGGTTCGGCCACACCGGGAGAATAAGCGAGTGATAAATCCATTTGTGTGCTGTATGGTTTAGTGGGAACAACTTCTATTTTCCCGGGTTTGCCCTGACTATGATATAAAAGGGCTGCTTCTTTCGTTACTTTTGACATATGCTGTAAATTATATATGTAATGTAAATAGAATGATAATTCAATATTTATCAAAAATTTCCATGCAAATCTAATAATTTATATTTATCCCGAAAATAAAAAATACAAACTATAACATTGTTAAATAATGTGCTCATTTTGAGATCGCCTTATTTACATTAATTAACTGTATTGAAAAATGGATTATTTAGAAAACTTTATATGTTTTATAAGTTTTCGTTTATCTTTGTCAAATATAAAAGAGTGATTAAGCTTTTTATTCAAAAAATTTAGACAAGCTATACTCTTAAGTAGACTCTAAAAGAAAAAGGTCGTGTGAATAAAGAATTGAGAAACAGAATTATTGATAAAGCTGCGGTTTTGTTCACCAGACATGGGATTAAATCTGTGACTATGGATTATATCGCCAGTCAAATGGGAATCTCGAAACGTACGCTTTATGAAAACTTTAAAGATAAGGACCAGTTATTGTTAGAATGTATTTTGTATATTCAGAAAGAGACAGAAGATGAGGCTGAAGAGATTTATAAAACTGCCGAAAATTCGTTAGATCTGTTGTTAAAGGTTTTTCAAAGCACATGGCGTAAAATGCAAAATGTGAATAGAAATTATTTTAGTGATGTAAAGCGCTATCATCCGTCTATCGCACAAGTTCTGGATAATAATAGAGACCAAAGAGCCGGATATATGGCTTCATTAATGGAACAAGGCAAACGAGAAGGTTTGATTCGTGAAAATTTGAAGTCGCAAATAGCTTCTTTTTTATTGATGGCGCAATTTGATTTTCTTTTTAATTCAGATGAAGTATTTGCCTCGCATTATTCGTTTATAGATGTTTATGAAACGATTTTCATGAACTTTATTCGTGGTATTGCGACTTCAAAAGGAATTATGTTTATCGATGAGTTTGTCGATAGAACAGAGAATGCATAAAGATAAATTTATTAGAACCCGAATAAGTATGAAAAAAGATATATATTTAGGACAGGTCGGGATGACTTTGTTGTTAACATTTGCGATTGTATATAAAGCCGGAGCTCAGGAGCAGTCTCGGTCTTTGACTTTAGATTTGGATAAGGCTATCGAAATTGCTTTAAGCGAAAACCCGACAATAAAAGTAGCCGATATAGAGATCACCAGAAAAGATTATTCTCGTAAGGGGGCTATCGGAAACTTATTTCCTACGATTACGGCATCCGGAGACTATTCTCGAACATTGAAAAAACAAGTTATGTATATGGACATGGATATTCCGGGAATGGATAATGGTATGAAAGTCGGGCAGGATAACTCTTATTCTATGGGATTTAATTTTCAGTTACCGATTGTTGCTCCTACGTTTTGGAAAAATATACAACTCTCGAAAGCTGATATAGAACAGACTTTAGAAAGTGCTCGGGCTTCGCGGTTATCTTTAGTAGATCAGGTAAAGAAGGCATACTATAATGTTATGATGAGTGAAGATTCATATCAAGTTTTGAAAGAGAGTTATGATAATGCCTGCCTAAATGCAAAGGATTTTAGAAATAAATATGAACATGGTGTCGCTTCGGAATACGATGTTTTGCGCGCTGAGGTTCAGGTACGGACTTTAGAACCCGGATTATTACAAGCCGAGAATGGGGTGAAATTATCTAAGGTAAACTTGAAGGTTCTTTTGGGATTGGACATGAATATTGAGGTTACTCCTGCAAATAAGCTGTCAGATTATGAGAACGATAAGATGATATTCTGCGATAGCTTGTTATCGCAATTTTTATTGAAATTCAACCAGTTACGTATTTCTCTATTTCCTATGGAACTCACTAAATCCCCCTAACTGAAACCGTTTGTTTACGCATTGTTTACGCAGAATTAGGGAGTGAATGTTGCCATCAAATCCATTTGACTATAGCATCTCAGCATGTAATGTTAATTAATACCTCATATTTTACCCAAGCCTTGGAGTTGTCGCAAATAATTTATAATTTTGCGACAAACAGAACGTGATGCCAAGCATAGAAGAGAATATTTTGACAGCTATTAAAGCCAAAGGAAGAGGAAGCATCTTCTTTCCTTCTGATTTTACGTCATACGGTGAAGTAAAGGCTATTGGCAAAAGTCTTGAACGACTGACTGCAAAAGGTGATATCATCCGTTTGGCAAGAGGTATATATTTATATCCTGAGATTGATACGGTCTTGGGACTTGGCATATTGATGCCATCCATAGAACAGATTGCTGAGATGATAGCCCGCAGGGATAAGGCACGTATTGTGCCGACTGGTATTTATGCGCTGAACAAATTGGGTATATCTACTCAAGTGCCTATGAATATTGTTTATCTGACAGACGGTGCACCACGCAAGGTAAGCCTTGGAAATGGTCGTTCGATACAGTTCAAATACACGACTCCCAAGAATCTTTCATTCACAAATTCACTTGCAATGCTGGTTACGTTTGCCCTAAAAGAAGTAGGGAAAGATAATATAACCGACGATATAGCCAAGCAAATTAAGAATGTGCTTCAGAAAGAGCAAAAAGAGAACGTGCTGGCAGATGAGGCACTTATGCCAGCATGGATAAGAACCTTTACAAGACAAGCGTATGAATAATTATTTCCAACTATCCAAGGAACAACAGCAAATGGTGTTTACCCAAACAGCCAATAAAACAGGCTTGCCTGTACAAGCTGTAGAAAAGGACTTATGGGTAACGGTAGTATTACAAATGGTATTCTCATTACCTATAGCAGACCATCTTGTATTCAAGGGCGGAACATCTCTTAGTAAGGTATGGAAAGTGATACGACGTTTTTCCGAAGACATAGACTTGGCCATTGACCCGTCCATTTGGGGATTTGAGGGAGATTTGACGAAAAAGCAAATCAAACGGCTACGTAAGGCTTCTTCCATCTTTGTGCGTGACGAACTTTGCCAGTCATTACAAAGGGCGGTTACTGAAACAGGTATGGAGAAATGGCTGTTAGTGGAAGCTGACCCTGACGGTGAAGGTGATGGGACATACCCGGAGCCAAGAGTGATACACATTCGTTACAGGTCTCTTTTCGATGAAGATTTACCTTATTTGCATTCAGAGGTAAAACTGGAGGTTGGTGCTCGTTCCTTGCTCGAACCCACAGCAGAAGCAACGGTAACAAGCATTGTAGAAGACGCATTACCTATTAGCACGATAGTTAAGCAGGTTGTGATACCCACAGCCTTGGCAGAGAAAACATTCTTAGAAAAGGCATTTTTGTTGCATGAACTTTTTTCATCTCAAACTTCAAGAGAAGCCAATCGCAAATCCCGCCATCTGTATGACTTGGCACAAATGATGAGCACTGACATTGCGACACGGGCGATTGCCAACGATGAACTTTGGAATACAATCCACCATCATCGTGAATTATTCACAAGCATGAGTGGGGTGGATTATACTCCCGACATTCGCAAACGCATAAGGTTGCTACCTCCCGATGATGTTATGGACGATTGGTACAACGATTACAAGGACATGCAATCGTCTATGATATATGGAGAGAAACCATCGTTCGAAGAATTGATAGAAAAAATGAGAGAATTAGAAAATCTATTTCATAATACTAAACACTAAAAATATTGATAAAATGAGATATTGTTTTTCTGGTCACGAATCATTTCCTTGTAAGTCTATGTGGCTAAAGAAGGGATATGATTATTTGGTTGACCGTAATAGATTTACAGACCCTGATGCTGTCGTAAAACTCGGTGTCGGCAAAAACATGGTTCAATCAATTAGATTTTGGCTGAGGGCATTTGGTCTTTTGAATGATGACGAGGCAACGGAGATTGCTCATTATCTCTTTGATGATAGAGATGGAAGAGATCCTTATGCCGAAGATAACGCCACCCTATGGATTCTTCACTATATGTTAGTAGTGACAGCGGTTTCAAGTATTTATCGTCTGTTTTTTGTTGACTTGCAACGTGAGAAGAAAGAGTTTGATAAAGAACAAGTTCTTTCATTTATCAAAAGAAAGTGCAATGTACCTGAACAAAAAAACGTGTTTAATGAAAATACTGTAAAGAAGGACATAAGAGTGCTTTTGCAGAACTATCTTGCACCGACAAGTCCGAAAGGATACGAAGAATATGCGAGTATTTTGTTAGAATTAGGTCTTCTCCGTGAGAACGAAGGAAAGTATTCATTCAATGAAATTTCTATAGAGCAAGTTAATCCTTTGATTATTCTATTTGCATTGGTTCATATAGCCGGAGAGGACAAAACAGTTTCTTTTGATAAGTTACAAGAACTATCATTGATATTCTGCATTCCCACTTCTTCTTTCTTGATGGTAGTACGCTCGCTAAGTGAACAATACCCCAAAGAAATTAGCTACACAGATAATAGCGGAATTAGAAATGTACAATTTCTCCAGAAATTAAATATACTTGAAGTGCTGAATAGATATTATAACAACGATGAAATTTAATTTATCTATAAACATAAGCCAAGGCGTGAGCGATAATTTCAATTACATCGTTACGCCCAATGCACAAAAGGTGTATGGCAATATAGTCGATAGCTTCCAATCAGGAATTCACTCATTCTTGATAATTGGAACATACGGAACAGGAAAATCTAGTTTCCTAATGGCTTTAGAACAAGACCTACTCAACAATAAATCAAAATTGGTATCGGAAAGAAGCGTTTTTGCAGATGCCAAGAGTTTTGAGTTTATGAATATCGTAGGAGACTATTCATCTCTTTCGACGTTGTTATCAAAGGAGCTGTCAATTGCTCCTTCCGATGATAGCAAAAACGTTTTTAGTACACTGACAAGGTATTTGATAAAATTAAAGGATCAGAATAAATTCTTGTTTATTTTCATTGATGAATTTGGCAAGATACTTGAACATGCAGCCAACAATAATCCAGAAAAAGAACTATATTTTTTACAGACATTAGCAGAGTTTGTTAATGTTTCATCTCGAAATGTAATACTTATTACCACACTTCACCAAAATTTTGGATCCTATGCTCACAAACTTACAGAAACTCAAAGAAATGAGTGGTTAAAGGTAAAGGGGCGTTTTAAAGAATTGGTTTTCGCAGAGCCAGTAGAACAACTATTGTTTTTGGCAGCCGAAAGTCTAACTAAATCAAAGACAATGACAGATAATGCCAAAGAGAATTTCCTTGAAATATTTTCGTTGGCAAAGAAAAATAAAATCATATCAGAGTCGCTGACAGTCAGAACGTCTAAGATGCTATATCCATTGGATGCGGTAGCTGCTTCATGCTTGACACTGGCTATTCAACGGTATGGGCAGAATGAGAGAACACTATTTTCTTTCTTGCATGACACTGCATCCAACTCAATAAACAGTTTTCTCCCAAATGACACAACGACTTATAACTTGGCTGTTGTCTATGATTATGTCATATATAACTTCTACACAGCTTTGGCGGAAACAAATCTTGACTCTACCAACTGGCGTGCTATTCGTGTTGCCATAGAACGAGTAGAAAGCGGAGTCATTAATAAGAACAACATCGATGATGCACTTAAAATTGTTAAGTCTATCGGTTTGCTTAACTTGTTCTATAATGGTGTGGTCGTTGATTTAGCATTCTTGGAAACTTACGCTTTAAAGGCATTGGGCATAAAGAATCCAAGAGGTATTATTGAGAAATTGACCGCGAACAAGATTATTCGTTTTGCTGCATATAAATCTCAATTCATTTTATTTGAGGGTACAGATATAAATATTGAAGATGAACTATATAAGGCAGCCACAATTGTACCTGTACCAAAGTTGGTCGCAGCAGAAATTGCTCCTTATGTAAAGAAAACCGTTGTCGTAGCATCTGCCTCATACTATAGGACTGGAACTCCTCGTTATTTCCAGTATGTAGTTTCTAATGAACCATATGATGTAGAACCAACAGGTGACGATGATGGCTTTATAAACCTGATTTTCCCTTTAGAGGATATTAAAGATTGCATATTGAAGTTGTCTGCGAGTTCAGGCAAAGCCATAGTCTATGCCTACTTTAATGATACAGAAAAAATTGTCAGACACCTATATGAAATAAAGAAGCTGCAATATCTCCTTGATAATGTGGTGTTGGAAGACCGAATCGCAAAAGGAGAGATACTTAAGCAACAGTCCTTTGAGGCGCAATTACTTAATGAAGCTATTAATAGTTGCGTTGAAATGCCCAATGGTCAGGTTGAATGGTTTTTCAATGGAGAACAACAGATAATAAAGAGTCGAAAAGATTTCAATAAACTTCTGTCTACTGTTTGCGATGTAGTATATAATGAAACACCTATCATCAGAAATGAATTATTTAACAAGCAGAAAATAAGCTCGGCAATTTCTTTGGCAAGAGTGAACCTGTTAGATGCAATGATTGAGCATTGGCAAGAAGAAGATTTTGGATTTTCTCCAACCCAATATCCGCCTGAGCGTACTATATACAATACATTGTTTAAGAGTTCCGGAATCCATCGCCAAAACGAAGATGGATTGTGGATCTTAGGAGAGCCAATTACTCCAAATCTTCAATCGCTATGGACTGTTTGCTCTGATTTTTTAGCAAAAAGTACAGAGAAAGCCTTTAAACTGTCAGATTTAGTAAAGACATTAAAAATGCGTCCATACAAATTGAAACAAGGTGTCATAGACTTCTGGTTGCCCATCTTTTTATTTGTAAGGCAACAGGAGTTTGCGCTTTATAATGGCGAAACATTTGTTCTGAATATTAATAAAGAATTGTTTGAGCTATTGCAGAAACGCTTGAATGACTTTACGATAAAAGCTTTTGATGTTAACGGTATCAAATTGGAGTTATTCAATAAATACAGAGAATTCCTGAATAAAGAGCGTGGAGAAACCATAACATCCAATTCTCTTATGGATACAATCCGCCCATTCTTCAACTTTTATAACGGCTTGAACAAATATGCCAAGACTACTCGTAAATTTGATTACGATGTGACCGCAAAATTTAGAGATGTTTTAGCAACAGCAAAAGACCCATGCAAAGCATTTCTTGAAGATATACCAGCAGCTTTGGGCTACAATGATTTTCATAATGAAGAATTTGCTGCTCAGTATTTGCAGCTTATCAAAACCGCTGTTCACGAATTGGTTATCTGTTATGATTTGTTTATAGATCGTATTGAAGATGCTGTGGTAGGATATTTAGGACTGCCTCACGACTATATAAAATATAAAGAGATTTTGGTTCAGCGTTATTCAAGTATAAACAAAGGATTGTTAACAACTAAATCTAAATCATTTTTGGATAGAGTCCTTGCTCCATCTGATAATAAGCGTGAGTTTTATGAGAAAATAGGTTTGGTGGTATTCGACCGTAAAATAGAATCTATAGAAGATAAAGAAGAAGCTTTGTTTTTATCGAATCTTACACACTTGTTTGGAGAACTAGAACGATATACAGCGTTCAATGAAGTTAATAATGAAACTGACGAAGTGGCATTTAACTTTGAATTGGCGACTAGCAAAGGTGATTTCAAATCAAGTAGGACTTATCGTCTTCCTAAAGTAAAACTTGCAGAAGTTGCAGAAATTGAAAATAGGATACAAACACTATTATCTGGTAACGATGAGCTAGATGTTTGTATATTGCTCAAAATGTTGAACGAAAAATTGCGATAAATATGGTACGACACATATTGGGTATATCAGGAGGCAAAGACAGTGCAGCATTAGCCATTTACCTCAAGAACAAATATCCACAAATGAAATTGGAGTATTATAATACTGATACAGGCTGTGAACTGGCAGAGACAGAACTATTGATAAGTCGTCTTGAAACATATCTTGGTGGTATAACGATGTTGAGAGCCGCTGCTGGTAGTCCAGAGCCAACACCATTTGAACATTTTTTAAAAGCGTCTGGTAACTACTTACCTTCGCCTCAAGCTCGTTGGTGCACTCAGAAAATGAAATTAGCCGAAATGGAGAAGTTTGTGGGAGATGCACCTACAATTTCTTATGTTGGTATTCGTGGAGATGAAGACCGGGAAGGGTATGTTTCCACTAAACCTAACATTCAAGCTATATTCCCTTTTCGCAAGAATATTTGGAGTGTGGATGTTGTAAACAAGGTACTTAGCAACAATAACATTGCTCAACTCTTAGAAATATATACTTCATTGTGTGATGAAGAAACTTTGAGCGAAGCGAAGAAGATTATTGAGAAGCCTCTCACAAAAGATTTCTATTATAGTAAAAAGACCAATTCGCTACTAGATTTGGATACAAAACTATTTAATAAAGCTGTATTTAAGTTCCTCAAAACTACGGATTATCCTGTAGGTAAACTTGACGATTTCCCATTAGTTGATAATGACGATATTCTCGTGAGGGATGACATATTCCGAATCCTTGAAGAAAGTGGTGTCGGTATACCTGATTACTACAAACCCATTAAGTTTGAAGTTGACGGAAAGATTGGTACGTACAATCGTAGTCGTTCTGGTTGCTATTTCTGCTTTTTCCAACAAAAAATAGAATGGATATGGCTTTACGAGCAACATCCTGACCTCTATCAAAAAGCAATGGATTTTGAGAAAGGTGGTTATACTTGGAATCAAAATGAGAGTTTGGCAGACCTTATCAAGCCAGAGCGTATCCGTCAAATTAAATTGGATGCTATCAAGAAACAAGAGGCTAAGCGTCAAGCAGGCTCATGCCGATTAGCAGACAATATTGGTGATGTTGATGAAGATAACTTTTGTGCGAATTGTTTTATATAAAAAATGTAATAATATGAAGTATTCTAATTTAGAGTGGACTATTGGTGAACTGATAAATTTAATAGAATCTCAAAAAATCAACCTCCGTCCTCCTTACCAACGAAACTTTATTTGGTCCTCAAAGGATCAGAAATTGTTAATTGACTCTATTCGCAAAGGTTATCCTTTACCCAACTTCTTTATTCTGAAAAATAAGGATAATACATTTGAAATGGTTGATGGTCAGCAACGTGCTATTACAATATATAAGTTTATAAAGAATGAATTTCGTGATTCTTCGAAACGTTACTATAAAGATTACAATGAGAACACATTTATGAACTATAGGATAAATGTTGTTCTGTTGGAGGAGTTCAATGGTAGTACAGAAACGAAGGAAGAGTTCTTTTATTTAGTTAATAAAAGAGGAGTGCAGTTAAATCCTTCTGAAGTAAATCATGCGTATTATCATGATACAGATTTCATGCATCTTGTCAATAGAATGTCCGAATATCAACCCTTAATAGACTTGGATATTTTTACTGATAAGACTGTAATGAGAATGAATGATCGAAGTCTCGTAGAAGAATTAGCAGCATATCTGATAAAAGGTATTACAGATAAAAGAAATGCTGTAGAAGAATTGTTTGAGAGCAAAATAAAATCAGATGTATCAGAATTGAAATTCACACGTTTTTGCAATATTATTGATAGGGTAAATGCTATTCAAGACATAAAGCCAATCAACGAAACAAGATACAAACAGCGTAATGATTTTTATACACTATTTTGTTTTATAGATAAACATATCGATGATTCTATTATCGTATTGAAAGAGCAATATAAAATTCTATTGTATATAAGTGATAATGGTATTATTTATCCATCAAATGACGACTACGAGTTGTTCAAAGAATATGCTATTAATTGTGTAAGTCAATCTAATTCAAAGCGAGCTAGGGAGAAAAGGCTGCTATTCTTTGAGAATATGCTCGCCAATGAGTCAAATACACCGAGCGAGGAACAAATACAGTTAATGGATTTTGCCCAAAATGAACTTGAGGAAAATCTTTCTACTAAAAAATACGACAAGTATTTACTTGTAAATTGTATAAAGTAATTATGACTATGATAGTAAATACACCATTTATCTATGATCGCAATTGTATTCGTATATACGAAGAAATCACTAATAATGCAATTACGATTGACTATTTTGTTGATTCTATCAGCCCAGGATACAAGAATAGCAAAGGTGCCAATTCTTATGTATTCGCTTTATATCAAGCACAAAATTATATAGACGATGGTAGTTCTGTTCCTGATAGAGTTATTAAGATCTCTAATAAAAGAGATAATAATAATTCAGTATCTGAAGGCAATAAACGTTTCTATAGAGAGATTGAAGCTTTAATTGAATGTAAAAAACGCCATATTCATAATGTAGTTACAATTGCTTCTTTTGGTCAATTGTCTTGCAAAGTAAAAAAAGAAGGCGGCAAGGGTCCTACATATCTGTTCCCTTTCTACACAATGGATTATGCTTCTGGAGATTTAAAAAACTATTTAGAGAATAATGATATTCCATTTGGGAATAGAATAGATTTATGCCTACAAATAGCTAATGGTCTGAAAGAATTGAAAGATATAGGATATTATCATAGAGATCTAAAACCTGATAATATACTCATGTTTGATGATACATGGAAGATTGGTGATCTTGGGCTTATAGCATTTCGTGATAAAGACAACATATATGATAAGAAAAATGATTTTATTGGTCCTAAAGGATGGCTTTCACCAGAAGCTATGAATAAGTATCTTCAGTCAGATAATAATAAATACAAATTTGACTGTAATATAGATCACCAGTCAGATGTCTTTCAATTAGGAAAGGTCTTTTGGTATATACTTCAAGGAAATGCACCTATTGGAAACATTCGCCGATCTGATTTCTTTGATGGGCATGATGACATATATAGTGTATTGAAATATATGCTCAATCATTCTAAAAAGAAACGACCTATATCTATTGATTATGTGATTAATGAGTTAAGTCGCATCATGCAGAAATATAAATTTGTATGTTGAAAACTGATGTAATATGGCCGGACAGTAGGCGTTTCATGTCGCGAACAGAGTGGGAGCCACTAGGCTTCTTCTCTGAGGCATTGTGTAACGCTACAACATTCGATATTAAACTGGGATTCTTCTCATCATCAGCGATCAATGTGTTAGCTGATGGTTTTGCCGCATTTCTTTATAACGGTGGAAGAATGAGGTTGATTATCAACGATGTTTTGTCCGAGGAAGATCGCAATGCTATTGTGGTTGGTGAATCGGAAGTAAACACACCGTACTTTGACCTTAATGCAATAGACTGTATATCATATACTCTTTCTAAGCGTGATAAACATTTTTTTGAGTGCTTGTCTTGGCTTATCAAAAATGAGCGTATTGAAATAAAGATTATTACACCCAAGGTTGGTAATGGTATAGCACACTCTAAATGTGGTATGTTCTCTGACGGTATTAGTAAAGTGGCATTTGATGGTTCATGTAACTTCTCAAGAATGGCTCTTGTAGAAAACATTGAGAGCATCAATGCATTTTGTGATTGGGATGGAGAGCGAGACAAGAACCGTATTAACGATATTGTCAACGATTTCAATCGTACATTCTCTGGTGAAGATGATACGGTCAAGTATCTTAAAGCTGACCAAATTATCACGCATATCACAAAGACCTATAAACATAAGGATATAAAGGAGCTTCTAGAAGATGAACAACGTATTCTTTATAGTAGGACAGAGAATAGCACGTCGGATTCAATCCGCAGGATTTTAGAACGTGCAAAAGCCAAAGTCACAGTAATAGTTGATACCTTGAATAAAGGGAAAGAGAATATTAAAGAAGAGCGGTCTGTACCACTATCTCCTCAATTTCCATTTCCTGAACCAAGGCCATATCAAAAAGAGGCTTTCAATAACTGGAAGGCATCACAAAAGGGATTATTTGCAATGGCTACTGGTACAGGAAAGACTTTGACCTCACTGAACTGCTTATTGCAGATTTACAATAAATTTAAGTTCTATCAAGCTTTGATACTTGTGCCTACGATTACCCTTGTTGAACAGTGGGAGGATGAATGTAAACGATTCAATTTTAGCCACATTATCAAAGTGAGTTCTAAAAACCAAGGATGGAGATCAGAGATTGATGACATAAAACTAAAAGAGAGTCTTGCCGAGAGCGATGAATCATCTTTGTCGTTTATTATCATTACCACGTATGCATCTTTCTCAAGAGAATCTACATTTAAGCAGCTCATGTCATTGAGTAAGAAAATACAGCGACAGATGTTATTAATTGCAGATGAAGCTCACAATATTGGTGCACCAAATATCATGTCAAAGTTAGATAGGGTGAAGATTCTACGCCGTATTGGTTTATCTGCCACCCCCGAACGTCAATTTGACGATAAAGGAAACAAGGCTGTTATGCAATTCTTTGGGTGCGATGCCCAATATACATTTGAGTATTCTATGAAGGAAGCTATCGACAATGGATTTCTTTGTCGATATAGATACTTTCCACATGTTGTACGCTTGAATGAGGATGAAATGGCTGAATACAAGAAGATTTCTTTGCAGCTTGCCAAGTTCTATAATATAGATGAAGGTTCTTTCTCTGGTGTGGATGATATTCTAATGCGCCTATTACTCAAACGTAAGAGAATCATTCATAAAGCCCAGAATAAGGAAGAAGTATTCCGACAAATCGTAAGGCAACGCTTTGAAGAACGCGGAAGTCTCAAATATACACTTGTTTATGTTCCTGAGGGTATGCAACTTGACAGTTCCACTCAATATGCTACAACCGACAATCCAACTGATGATATGGATGTAGATAAGTTGATTGACAAATACACTCAAATTGTTCAAGAAGTTAGTCCAACAACTACGGTAAAGAAGTTCATATCTGGTATTCAGAACAGAGACGAAGTGCTGAGCAAATTTTCTACTGGTGATATTGAAGTGCTTACGTCCATGAAATGTTTGGATGAAGGTGTTGATGTTCCAAGAAGCGAACTTGCAATTTTCTGTGCAAGTACAGGAAATCCAAGACAATTTATCCAGCGTCGTGGTCGTATATTGAGAAAACATCCCGATAAGCATATCGCAATCATCCATGACCTTGTAGTAGCACCAGAATTTGATTCAACAGAGGAAAATTACAACATGGAACGTAACTTGCTAAAAGGAGAATTGCAAAGGGTCAAAGACTTTGCTAGATTATCCGAAAATCCAGCCTTTGCATACACTGAATTAGAAGAAATAACAAATTATTATAACCTGTCAATATTCTAACAAAATGGCATCAATGACAAACAACGAAAAGATACTTCAGGCTGTACTACTTGATGATAAGCTGATGGAGTTTGGTGGTTACACTGCGGAAGACATTGGCAATATATACCAAGCAATAGACTCCGACAATTGTGTTATCAGTGCAGTTGCACAAATTATTAGTCGTACAAATGAAGGAGCTACAGAAAGAGAACTTTGGAAAGAGATTAACGATTATCTAAAACGTAACGTATGAGAATCAAATCAATCGATATCAAAAACTTCAGAAGCTATTATGGTGAGAATAACCATTTTGAGTTTTCTGATGGCCTCACGCTAATTCTTGGTGACAACGGAGATGGTAAAACCACCTTTTTTGAGGCCTTGGAATGGCTATTTGACACAACATCAGAGCGTGCCAACCTTTCCAACGTTTCGGAAATGAGAAAGTCTAAGCTGGAAATTGGCGAACATGACGAGGTTTATGTGGCAATGACTTTTGACCATGATGGAGAGAAGATGGTTGAAAAATCTTTTTCAATCGTAAAGACAGGTCATGATACCTATAGTGTAAGTAATGCTTCTTATCATGGGTACGAGACTAATGGAATTGAACGTGAGTCTGTGGATGGCAAGCAGTTGATAACACGATGCTATGATTCTTTCATTCGTAGATTTAGTATGTTCAAAGGTGAATCTGATCTAAGCGTATTCGATAACGCAGCCTCCTTGAAGACATTGGTCGACAAATTCTCTGATATTCATAAGTTTGATGGGCTTGTTGCTAATACAGACTCATTTGAGCAAAAGGCAAATAAGGCTTTGTTACAAGAGATGAAATCTGATGACAAGATTTCAAAAGAGACAAAATCTCTTGAATTGCAAATGACGCGTCTAAGTGGCGAAATCCAACAAAATAAAGAGGATATCAAGGACAAGAAAGATGCAATCGCCACTTTCTCATCTAATCTCAACAAACTTGAACAAAACCAAGAGACTTCAGAAAAATATCGTGATATCCAAGAACGCCTTAAAACTAAGACTTCAAAGAAAACTCAGCTCATGGCAACAATCAAGAAGAAAGACTACAATCATTGTCTTCTTGACGAATATTGGATATTAGCACCATTTGGAGATGTCCTAACGGAATTTAAACAAAAGTGTGCTGCTCTTAGTAAAGAAAGACGTGTTCAAGAGAAGAATTTCGACAAGCAACAAGCCGCTGCCAAAGCAAAACTTGAGACTATCAAGGAAATTCAAGGTGCATTGGTAAATGGTGCAACAGAACTCCCATGGTATTTGCCTAACCAAGAAACTATGGAAGATATGATAAATGACCACATCTGTAAAGTATGTGGTCGTGAAGCTTCTGAGGGATCTGATGCATATAACTTTATGGTTCATCGTCTCGAAGAATACCGTGCGCATGTTGAAGCCAAGTGTAAGCGTGACGCTGCAATAAAATCCATTGATGAAGAATCTTTATTTAAAAATGACTATATTACCGAATTACATTCACTCAGTATTTCACTCAGCGGTCCCGAAGAATCTAAAATTTTCGGCATATCAGGAGAAATTGACGACTGGCTAAATCTTGTCGCATTGCGAAAAAATGAGTTGAAAGACGTTGAAGAGGATATTCAGGATTTGCAAGACGAAAAGGCTCGTATCCTTATTCAAGCTGGTAATGTTTCTGAGAGCCTCCTTGAGAGTCAGTTCAATGATATTAAGGGCTGGTATGAACAGAAAGAACGAGCATCCGTCAGACTGAGTCAGTTGGAAGATGAATTGGAGAACAATATATCAAAAATGGACGAGTTGAAGGAACAGATGAATAATCTTAATCCTGCAAATTCTCAGGTTAAAATTCTAAAGAAAGTTCACAAGGTTCTAGAGGAAATAAACAAGGCCTTTTTCCGTGCACAAAAGGATAATTTGCGAAGATTCCTCACAGAGTTGGAGAAAAGAGCTAATGAATATTTAGATAAACTTAGTGCAAATGACTTCCATGGAACAGTGCGCTTAGTGCAGACTGCTAACGATTCAACAGAGATTCATCTCTATAGCTCCAATGGCACAGAAATCACCAATCCTTCTGGCTCTCAGAAAACAGTGATGTATATCTCTGTTCTCTTTGCTATTTCTGATTTTACTCAAGAAAAGAGGGATGAGGATTATCCTTTGTTTTTTGATGCAGCGACATCGTCATTTGGCGATTCAAAGGAAAGTGATTTCTATAACGTCATTGATAAGATTGACAAACAGTGCATAATTGTGACCAAGGATTTTATTACTCGTGGTAAAGTTCGTGAAGAAGATATAAACAAGCTGACTTGTTCAGTTTACCGTATAAAAAAGGTGGATGGCTTCGATCAGACTAATATGGCGACTATACGTACGATAATCAATAAAATCAAATAGACAATGGAATCATTATATGAATCATGGGCTAAACGTAATCCCTCTTGGGAACGACGTTACCAATCGACTGTCGTAGATGTATTCTGCGATTATGGAAAAGGTGTGAGTAGCTTCTTGGAAGCTCGTGGTAAAATTTTTGGAGCAGGTTATGAGATTTTCATTATCGCGTTCTTTATCGGATTATATCACAATAGGACAAAGCCATTGATTGAAGACAGAGACAAGAAGAAAGTATTCGGTCAAGCTATCCAATATTGGGGAAATATTGAGAATCGTATCGGCAGAACCTCATATGGGAATATACGTCGCTATATTTTTGCTGCATTAATTGCAAGAACTGATATTGACTTCATTGCATTAGACAAAGGTGAAATTACATTGAGAACTGTAGTTGATAAGATGATGGAGAAAATGGAAGAGTATGCCAACTATGGCTTTGATTACATTGAAGACAAGTTGGCCAACGATCCAAACTATTATTTTAGTGACGTTGCGTTCTTAACGGAAATAACCAATATGCTGGTGGCTTCCAAAACAACAGAAAGTGATAATGACCTTGATGATGAACTGCCAGAATCTCTTGATTAATAAAGTCTAATAAAGAGAACGAAAACAGAACTATATCATGATGCCGTGTTGATGAAATAATATCAGGCTGGGTTCAATACCCAGCCTGTACACATAGGATAAGGCTCAGGATTACCTGTCAACTATCCTCTAAGTAATCCATGACACATTCAGGTAGCAGTCTGTTACATTGCACATAATGTTTCATGTAACACAATATGCAACCAGCACTAATGTCACTGTGTAAACGAACAAAAATATCCCCAAGACTTTCATCCAAAAGTCAGAGAACCAAATACCCTCGTTCCGTCTGAGGATTTTGCGCATATTGAACTCATGCTCAGTTAGCATCTTTGCCTGTTTGGAACAATGATTTTCCAACATGGTCTTCCATGTCTCGATAGCTTTATCTAAAAGTTGTTGAAGCTGAGCAAGATGCTCAGATTTTATAGTAGCCTTGAACTGTGTGTTTCGTTCTGCTTTTACAATCGCATTGCAAATGCCGTTGATGATATTGTCGGAACTATCAATAGCAGCCTTTAATGCCACTGTGACATCATCCTCTGCTTTGATAACATTCTGAAGGTCTTGCTGGATTTTCAATAAAGTCTCTTTCGCCTCACGTATTTCTACAAGTAGCTTGTCGACATCTTGTTTCTCTGCCTCTATTTCATGGCTTATTTCAGCCGACTTAAGCATATCATCAACGTTTATTGATGGAGTGATGTTTGATTTTCTAATTCCCATGATTCTTGCTTTTTAATGGTTCATTTATCTGTGAAGTCCTTTTCTGCGTTTACACATGCTGTTTGCCATTCTTGCACAACGACGCGCCCATTCAAGTTCATCCTCGTCCTTATCTCTTCCCCAACCTCCTGTATCAGAGCCACCACCACTTGATGTCGCCATACTTGTAGCAGCATCCAAATATCCTGCAAAGAGCAAAAGAGCCGTGTGCTGTATTTCTTCCAGTTTAGCTAATGGATGTGCTTCCTCCAAAGAACAATTCTGTCGGATGATATTGTCTGCCGCTTCGGGTATCTCCACATGGTAACTGTGATATTCGTCTGTCGCTATATTGTAGTGCTTTATCACAGGCTGTGAAATAGGAGTAATATCTGCTGTCCGTGTTTGTTGGGAAATAGGTTTTGTCGGTTCGGACTTCCTCTCCTGCGGATGGAGTTTCGCCCAAGTAGCCTCTATCTTTGATGGGGTAAGGCTTCGTCCTATACCTAGCACCGATGATTTATAAATGGAGTTGCCGCGTTTGATGGAATAACCGTAAACACCGCCACTTTCTTTCTCTTGCAAATGTACTTTGTAGCCCCGTTTTGTCAGTTCTGCTTCATACTGTTTCCAACTGAATTTGTCCATCTTGCGAAGTATCTCCATACAACAGACTGAGATTTCTTGCCTATGCCGTATGCCTATTTCTTCAGATTGCATCCAGCCGCGTCTTTCGTTGATGATATTCGCAGCCATGACAGCCCTCTCACCAATCTTATGGCTGTCGTTTATTCTGCCTTCCATGTCCACACGGTTGGCATCAATGTGCCGATGGAGAATGCCACTTTTGGAATCACGATGCAGGGCGGCTATGTATTGCGAACCTTTGAGGTTAGTCTGCTTTGAGGAAGCCCGTTTGGTCTTGCCGGAGAGGTCAATGGAATCAAACACACGGATGAACTCATTTGACAAACTTGCCCAATCATTCATTGTCCATCCTCGGCTTTCTTCTTCGGATGGGGAAATCTCAATTCTTATTACATTCCTGCCAAGCGGTCTGCCCTTGTTGATATTCTCGGCAAACTTTCTCTGTACGAGCATCATCCGTCCGTACATTGCTTCCGGTGAGATATTATCGGGCAAGAGATTGGCTTTGACTATATCTGCTTTCTCCTTGTTGACGGAATATCTTATGGCATTTGCGCCATGCGATATGGTGGAGGCTTTTGCTATCATAATAGGTGAGGGAATTTATTCAGTAAGGTAATTTTCTATCTGGCTCCAGCGATTGATAAGCTGAGTAGCAGCTCTCATCCATTGCTCCACAAACCGGGTATCGCTGAAATAGATTGCCCGTTTATCCGCTTGAATGGATTTCACAGCTGCCGCAATACGGATAAGGTCACCCCTTGCATCCGTCAGGCTGCACAGAGCTTCCACTTCACGGTTAGTCAACCGTTGCCGTGGGTGTTGCCCCAAAGCAGTACGCCGTATATAACCGCTCATAGACAAACCACAGGTCTTAGCAAGTTCCGCCACTTGGGTGTATTCTTGTTCCGTTACTCTGGCTTCAAGCCGCAGGGTGCGCCTTGTGATTTTCTTGTCTGTATTCTTTTTTTTCTTCATACTCTGTTATGCTATGAGTAAAACATCAATTAAAAAGGGACAGCACGGTGGGAGCTTGCGACTGCCGGCATATGCCTATGTGGTACGAATAAGCGGAGCGAATTTGTGCGACATAGGAACTTCTTGCAATACTATATACAACAACTTCGGACACATAGCTTCCCCGATATGGTTATGCCATATTATCTGTCGGAATACCCTCATCAGATTCTTCCTCTGCCGCAGGCTGTGGAGGAACTGAAACAGAAGGGAAAGAAGAAAGGGAAAACAGTTCGCCTTCTTCTGGTATAACAGGCACATTCTCTCTTTCATCTTGTCAGTCTTTCAGCCGGACATAGAAAGGATTGTCTATGCGGTTGCCCTCTTGCATCCATGCTGATATACATTTCAGCGTGTGGACGCTTGTTCGGTTACTCTGCGTGGTTGCGACAATTCCCAACTGGTTCATCTTGTCAAGCACACGGGATATGGTCTTTTTGTCATAGCCCAACTTGCTGGACAAATCCACCTCAGAAAGGATGGCTTGCCCCACTTGCAAGGTCGTGGAAAAACCTTTGATGGCATACTTTGTTTCTTTCAATACAGCCGCTTCAATAAGTCGGTGCAAAATCTTCATGCGGTCAATGCCGTACTTGCTTCCTGCCAAATACGAAAGTTGCTCTGACGAAAGCACGATACAATAATTCAAGTTTGTTTTCATCGTCTGTCTGTTTGAAGGTGTTTTATAAATGGTGCAGCCAAAAGAGAAAATCAACGGTGCATTCCGCAACCTCTCTCCGGCATATAATACTCCCTATCGTATGCGATATGGTCAAGCACGTTTTGCAGCCTGTCAAGTTGTCGGCTGTCCAATATGCGGATAGCGGCAATGGTGATATTCTGTGAGGCGATACGGCGGGGTTCGCAATTCTTTTCTGACATACTACCGTCTCCATCAGCATGTACACTGTGCAGGTAGTCGTTCACAGCTTCGGTCTGTTCTTTGCTCGGATATGCCGCAGGGCAACGGTCTTGAATATACTCTACCATGTGGCTGACCGCATTTGCAAGTAGCGGAGCACATTCTTGCAGTTGTTTGATAAGTTCTTCCTTTCTCATGCTTTCAATTATTTTGTCCCATGTCCCAAAGCATATCCTGTAACTTTCTCTTTTCTCTGTTTTTTTGTTTTTATTCTTTTTCAAAGGAAAGAGGGACAAAGGGACATGATATTTTTCTTTTCCCTTATTTTGAAATTTAGAATGGTAAATCCGGTTCACTTGGTAATGTGGTACAGGCTTTTTCACTAGGTGTACCCACTCTCACCCACGGGTGTTTTGTCCGCCCCGTCTTGTCGCAATAGGCAGGATGCAAGCCCTTGACCTTCTCCTGAGTGCTCCGTTTCCAGTTTGGAATCATTGACATCAGGCGGTTGATATATAGCGAAGTGTATTTGGACGGATTGCGTCTGACCAAATCATTAGGCATTTCCTCGATAATCTGCCGGGCGCAAACCATGTTGAGTGAAGTCATTGTTGAGTTTGGCTCTGAGTATGCCCCTTTTTGATAAGCCAGTCGGGTAGGAATGGTCCAACTTGCATACTGCATGGGTACCTCACGCTCCAAGAACATCTCCAAATCTTCCATGATGGGGTCAACAAGGATGCTGGAATGTTGCACCTGTATCTCGTTGGCTTTAAATTCCATGTCTGTTGTCAAGTAAAGTTTCATCCCTTGCCGATAATAGGCGTATGCTTCTGCCCAAAGTTGGGGAACAGCGCATTGTAGAGTATCCAGCCATTCGGATACATGACCATTGCCTTTGACTGGAATTATCCACCAGCGGCGGTTTCCATTGTCTCCTTGCAGGAAGTTTGTCTCATTGGTAGTAGCCGCAAAGACATTATGTCGCATAAACTCCACCACTTTATGTCCGTAGGCAGGACGCATATAGTCGCTGCAACGGCTCAGAAAAGCCTTGGCTGCCTCTGCATCATTCGCCCGTTTCAAACCATTTAACTCACTGATTTCAACAATCCAGCCATTGGTTATGGTTTCTACTTTCTCCTTATCGCCACTGGCGAAAGAGAACGAGTCGTTAAACCACTTTCCACTAATGGTCTTGAAAAAGGTGCTTTTCCCGATACCCTGCGGACCGGGCAAGGTCAGTACGTTGTCAAACTTGCAACCGGGACAGAATACACGTGCCACAGCCGCCACAAACCACAGTTTTGTCTGTTCCCTGACAAGCGGATTGTTCTCAGCTCCGAGATAATCTATGATGGTTGTAGCTATACGAGGCTGTCCGTCCCATGTCTCTTGCGTGATGAATTCCTGTACAGGATTAAAACTTCGTTCTGAAGAAGTGGTCTTCAGTATCTCAAAGACTTTATTCTGTGTCAGACGCAGTCTATATGTCCTTTCCAAATAGTCTTGTATCTTTCCTGCTGATTCCTCATCAACCTTATTCCCATTAACATTTCGGAACAAAGGGCTGAAACATACATCGTCTTGACAAAAGGTATCGTACTTTATCAACCTCAAATTTTCGTCCGATGTAAAAATGAGTCTAAGGTTACTGATGGAACGGACAGGATTCCCGTAGCTGTCTGTTGTCAGCTGCTGTTTCCAAATTCCATCCATACTACTGCTCTTTAATACGGATTCCACCTGATTCCTTTGCCAAAGACAGCGCAAGGTCTGCGTCCACCACAATCTTTCGTCCTATCTGTGTGATAGCCTTGTCTATGATGCCGCTCTTTTTGATGCGGTTGGCAGTGGGGACACTACATCCGAAAATACGGGCAATCCCCTCTATCCCATAGTAATTGCCTTTGGATGCTGTTTGGATAGTGGGCTTTTCGCTGGCTTCCACACTCTTGGTGATAAGAAAACAAAGTTCTTCGCCCGTCATCATGGCGATGGGCTTCTGAAGTAGCTGGTTGAGATTGAAGTTTTCTTCCATGTCTTTACTTGTTTGATTATTGAATAATTTAAGCCTCGGTTCAACTCTGTGAAACCGATTTCACAAGCAAAGGTGGTGTATGAAACTCTGCGTATCGGTCGGTTTATTTACACTTTAATTTTACCGACCGTATTTCAACAGATGTTTGCGGACAAAATACGGATAGCTGGATTTTCCAACTACCCGTTATTGATAAAATACTCCGACCATCGGTCTATTATTCGTTTTGCCTTGGTATAACTGCTTCCTCTCTGAGGCGAGTTCAAAGTCATATCCTTGATTTCACCATATCGTTTCTGTGGTATATCGTGTCCGTAATGTCGTTGGGAGAACTGCTCTATGGCACGATGGAATGTCATGTATCTTATAGAGGCTTTCACCATTCCTGCTTTTACCAATGCTTTCAACAGGTAGGCAAGGCTTATGTCCTCAGTGTTCTCTTCAAAAAAAAGACGGATTCCCTGCTTGATATGCACCTTATCTCCTGTAAGAATATCATCCAGTGATTGTACTACCTTTCGATTTCCCCGTCTGCCTTTTACTTTTCGCAAGGCAAACATCACTTCTTTCCATATTTCTGGATTACAGGTTTCCACAGCATCTTCCCATCCGGCTTTGCTTTCAGTCCCCATTTCGATGCTTTGAGTTACAAGAGCAGCAACGCATGATTTAATCAAAATCATGTCGCCATTATCAACCTCACCACTGTTCAACAGGCAGTCAAGTAACTTGGCCATACGTGAAAGACCATGGTCAAATACCACGAAATAATACATACAATAAGCCAATGTTTCTTTCTTTTCCATCACATAATCATACAGATTAGCCATTAGCCCACCAACAAAAACAGCATGAGAAAGGATAATGATTCGTAAGATGTACGTCAGGGATTGGTACACCATCTTTCTTTCCAGTTTGCTCATCAGATAGCATCCTTTACTATTCCTTATGAGTACATCCAACTGTCCTGTCAAATAGGCTCTCGTTTCCTGTGGCAGACGGTTCCAAATTTCAATAGGTGTTTCAGAACGAACCATCAGTAGTTCTGACTTTGGAGATGTGAGTAACTCTACTGTGCCCGTTTTTACATTGATACCTATCCACAGCCGTTTGTTAGTGATACATTGGGCTATAATATCTGTATATCTACCAGCCCACTGTTGATCGGCTATATTCTGTACATCTTTGCCATTCATGAAATCAGAAAGCCAGTTATACAGCATTAAGGCTTCGGACGGTGTACAATCCCGCATCATCTGGTATATATCCATCAAAACAGATAAGTTCCCCTTGCCTACAGCGTCCATGCGTTTACAGAAATCGGCATACGACTCTTCATGAGCTGATTTCCATGCATGAATAGCCATATCTGCGTGATCTTTCCTCTTGAAGTAGTCACTTATTTTCTCTATGAAATTTATCATCTTCAAAGTCGTATTATCGTGTAAACAATTTGGCCAATTCTTCCGTGGACATACTTGCCAGTTTCGCCAACAACACATCCCTTGCAGAAGATTCTTCCAAGTTTAACAGCTTTGAGTTATTCTCCATCTGAATTTCCAGAGGGTAATGTTCAATGTATATTTGGGTGATTGCATGGTCGGAAGATGAATGCCCCATACTTTCAGAGATATAATCCATATCTACCCCTGTATTATGCAGGTTGGTGGCAAACGAGTGACGACACCATGTACCGGACGGACGGATGGACTTGTCCCAGTGCAGTGCTTCATGGCATATCTTGATGATGCGGTCTTTTACATTTGAGTTTTCTTGCATGGTGTATTTACGGCGCAGTTCTTCTGTTTCCGCACCTTTTAATATATGGGGAAAAACCAGACCGCCCCGAGTCGGAGGTGCCGCCACTTCGTCTAACACATATTGTAAAGGAGGGATGATGGGAACTATTACCTCGGAACCGTCAGCACTTCTTCGGGAAGTTTTCTTTCGGTTGAAGCGAAAAGCCTTGCCATCTGTCTGATAATAGTAATTATCGTAAGTCAATCGTCCGGCATCAGCCATATTGAAGCCATTGCACAGGTACTGGGCAAGGAAAAGTCCCAATGAATAATGTGCGCGTTTCACATAGTCTTCCGACCAGTGTTCGGGGTATTTCTTCGAGACAAAAAGATTGTAGAGTTCCGTCATCTGACTAACGTTCAAGAAACTCTGTTTGCGCTTCGCACTCTTGGGTATGCTTACAAGCCCCTTCTCCTTCTTATTAGAGAAAGGGTAAGGAACATCTTTAAGGAAGCCCTCGTGTATGCACCGATTCCATACAGCACGGCAACAGCGCAGATAGATTCCTGCCGTAGTATCGCTGATTTTTCCAATGATTGCCCCATTTTCATCTTTCACTCCATTGTGCATCCCCTCTTTCCATTTCTGGATTTCTGCGGCACTGATACAGAATCCCTTGACCACATCTGTTCCGAGTATCTTTCTGAATGATTTGAGCGAACACTCATAGCTCTCTGCTGTGGTAAAACGCACTCCACCGTCGTCTGTGCGTAGTTCGTGAATGACTTGCTCCCATACACTAACAAAGGATTGAGCCTTTGTTGTGTCCTCATTAAAAAGCACCACTCCTTCGCCCATGATACATTGACGTACCATTTCAAATGTCAGGATACCGCCCTTGTTCAGGTTCGTCAGAATATCCTTGTATTTGGGAGTAATGGTATCTTTCCATTCCTTTTGAAGTTTGTAGTTCTCGCTCTTGCATTTAGTCGCATTGCAGATGTCCGAAAACTTTTTCTCAGTAAAAGAACTTCCAACTGTAAGATAAAAGAACTTGCGGTCAATTGTGAAACGTAGGGATAAAGGGAACTCATACGCATTCTTTCTGCGAGTGCGTGAATCCAACACGATAGAGACAGAACAATTCCGTTCTTTGAAAAGGGACATGGACTTTGTCAGTTTTTCCATTGCATTCATTGTTTATGTTCAACATAACCTCTGAACACAGACGCTTTGCAATGTGAGGCATACATACACAAAACGCTGCATATAACCACTAAGTCCCTATCCTTAGGTGGATAAAAACATTGTTGTTATATGCAGCGGTGCAATCTCGTTGTCTTCTGTCGCTGACTGGTAGCCGGGCTTATGCTTATCGGTCTCAACCCCTGAAGCAACTCTCGCGTTTCGTTTGTCGTAGAACACCCTCCGACTGGCATTCCCTCTACGCATTGATTCATCGGAATGGGATAACCCTCCCACGATGGTTAGGCAAACTCACTTTCCTTTTTCAAGAAAGAGCACCATAATGGTCATGGCTTGCCACAAATGCATTATGCAGTACAAAACTACAATATTATTCTATAAATCAGATGCAAATAGGATATATTTGAATTTATTTAACCGTCATGTATGAGCACATTGACTACCTGCCTTGATAAACATGATATAGGATTGCATGGAGTTTCACAGAAGTTCTATGCGTAAACATAACCAACTCAAACAGTTTGTTTACGCATTGTTTACGCAAGAGCAAGAAAAAAGCAGCTACGAAATTCGTAACTGCTTGATTTTTAATGTGGACCAGCCTGGGCTTGAACCAGGGACCTCCAGATTATGAGGCTGATATGTATGAACAAGCGTTGAATATCGATACCTCTTTACAAAATAACACAAATTTAAAACAACTCGATTTGCAAGCGGATTATTTAAAGAAAGCATTGGTTGTACAGAAGATGTCATGGTATCCGACTTTAACAGCGACCGGTTTATATAATTGGACTTCTATGAGTAATGGGCCTATATTTAAAGATTTTCGTTGGAATCCGTATTCAATGATCGGTTTAACCTTATCAATCCCTATTTTTCAAGGAGGCAGCCGTTATTATAAGGTAAAGGATGCGCAATTAACGGTTAATCAGATGAAGTTCCGCCGGCAAGATTTAGTTAGGAATTTACAGATGCAATCTATCTCATATATAGATAATATTCAAAAATCTATTAAACAAATAGCCTCTAATAAAGAAGGGGTAAGACAAGCCGAAAAAGCATATTCAATCATGCAGAAAAAATTTGAGATCGGAGCTGCAACTTTTATCGAAGTAAATGATGCTAATGTTGCGCTTACGAATGCCCGATTATCGTATTACCAAGCTATCCATGATTATCTGGCTGCCAAATCGGATTTGGAACAAGTTACAGGTAATGTTGATTTGAGTAAATATATGAAGGACCAACAAAATTAATATTTGTAATTCTCAAAAAGTCAAGGAAATAAAAAATAGTAAATATGGTAAGAAATAAGAAATTCTGCATTATGTCATTAGCCGCTTCGGTTGTGATGTTCTCTTGTACTTCAGAAAAAAACAAGAAGTTAAGGTTGATGAAAAACCTCTTGTCCGACTCGAAACTGTAAAGACACAAGAGGTAGAACAGATACAGGAATTCACAGCGACGGTCGAAGCCAATGTCGTAAATAACATAGTTCCGTCAATGTCATTGCGTATCAATGATATTTTGGTTGAAGTCGGTGATCATGTCCGTAAAGGGCAAGTTTTGGCCCAGATGGATAAGACAAACTTGCTCCAATCGCAGACTCAATTGGAAAATATTCAGTTAGAATATGACCGTGCATTTGAATTATATAAAGTCGGCGGAGGGTGTATCAAAATTGAGAAGATTTGA
>OCAL01000277.1_pt1 | contig 26444 bp, 24 predicted proteins | sample 1477141 | NCBI WGS metagenome assembly OCAL01 (sample SAMEA2580295, study PRJEB22360) | human gut metagenome | biome: human gut; feature: human-associated habitat; material: faeces | place: Denmark | collected 2008/2010
ATATTTGGCATACGAATGAGTTTACTTCTATTTGTTATGGCTACCGGGTATGTCATACTAAAACTCATATATCATCTTTGTATTATCGTGGTAAGATATATTATAGAAGTCATCCCTCCATCATTCTTGGTATTAGTCAAGAAAAGAGTCAGTAAAAAGACATTGCCTTTAGCTTATTTTCCTATCTCAAACTGCGAAGAAGTTCAAAAAAAACGAATGGAGTTATTTCACTATGAATACCAGCGTGAACAACAACAGTATCAGCAGCAAAAAGAAAGAGAAGAAGACGAAAAATTAAATGTTATCCTAAAATACACACGAGATACATTCAAACGTTTTGACTTGGACGAAACAGAGATTTACCAAATTTGCGAATCTGTCCGCTATTTTGTGGCTAACCGTCAAGTGCTTTCTGTTACTGAAATTCATATCAAGAAGCGTTCCTCCCTCACACAAATCTCTTTGAAGAACTTTGCTTGGAACATCGCTTTTCAATATAATATAGGTAGAGATATGACTACATCATTTGTGATGGCGACATTTGCCGAATGGTTCGCTAACTCTACATTTGACACTGTTAGAAAAAATCTGCGCACTACTACTGGGCGGCATAAGATTGAAATTGACGAGAAAATCTTATCAAAATACGGTATCTAATCCGTTTTTTTAGCTTCCTCATAATAATTATTATCGGAAGTTACTTATACTATCAGGTAAATTATATAATTTTGCTCTTGGATTAAAACATTTTATCTCATGGCTAATTTAAACAGACTAAAAGTGGTACTTGCAGAACAACAAAAAACAGGGAAATGGCTTGCAGAACAGATTGGGAAATCTAACTGTACTGTAAGTAAATGGTGCAGTAATTCTGTTCAACCAGACCTCAAAACGCTCAACGATATAGCCAATGTTCTTAATATTGACGTGAAAGACCTAATCGTCAGCAGTAATCATAACTGATTTATTGTCATGAAAGTAAACAAGAAAGAACTCAAAGAACAAGAGATACGCACTCTGTTCATTACTCCTGCGCTCCAACGAAAAGGTTGGGCTGTAAGTGTAAATATGCGTGAAGAGTACTATTTTACAGATGGTCGAGTACTTGTTATTGGCAATCAACATTCAGTAGCAGAGGGCAAAAAAGCGGATTACCTATTATATCATAAAGGTAAGCCTATTGCTGTAGTTGAAGCCAAAGACAATAAACACGCTATTGGAGGCGGCATCCAACAAGCTATGGATTATGCCCAAATCCTTGACTTGAAATTTGCGTATTCCAGTAATGGCGATGCGTTCTTGGAACATGACTTTATCACGGGGAAAGAAACAGAAATTAAGTTAGAGGACTTTCCGACAGAGGAAGAACTATATAGCCGTTATCTTGCATCCAAAAGCTACACATCGGAGGAGCTCAATATAATAGAAACACCTTTCTACTATGATGCTCATAGCCATGAACCAAGATATTATCAACGTATAGCAGTTGACCGTACAGTAGAAGCTATCGCAAGAGGACAACAACGTGTCCTTGTAGTAATGGCAACTGGTACTGGTAAGACTTTTACTGCATTCCAGATTATCCATAAACTTCATAAGAGTAAAGCAAAGAAAAAGATACTTTATCTTGCAGACCGCAATGTTCTTATAGACCAAACAATGGTTCAGGACTTCAAACCTTTCAAGAAGCAGGGTATAATAACTAAAATAATCTCACCTAAAGAAGGAGAAGCTAAGATTAATTCTGCGTTTGAGGTGTATATGGCTTTATACCACCAATTAGTCGGAAAAGAGGGTAAACCAGATCCATTCTTGGAGGTGCAGCCAAATTTCTTTGATTTAATTATTGTCGATGAGTGTCATAGAGGAAGTGCAAAAGACGATTCCGCATGGCGCAAGGTATTGGAATATTTTAGTGCGGCTACCCAAATTGGTATGACAGCCACACCGAAAGCTGACGAAGGCGCGAACAACTTGGATTATTTCGGTGAACCAGTATATACCTATTCACTTCTTCAAGGCATTCAAGATGGTTTCTTAGCTCCATACAGGGTTACAGCAGACTTTATTAATATTGATTTACAAGGATGGACTCCAGAAGAAGGTGAAATAGATTTATTAGGCAAGGAGATTGAACAGAAACTATATCAAAGACAGAATATAGGTCGTGATCTTGCCATCAAGTTAAGGCGTAAAGTAGTAGCACATAGGATAACCCAAATGTTACATGACATTGGTCGTATGACAAAGACAATCGTATTCTGTTCTGATATTGAGGAAGCTGCCGAAATGCGGACGCTGCTTATCAATATGAATAGCGATTTATGTAAAAAGTCGCCTTACTATGTTACACGTATTGTTGGTGAGGATAAAGAAGGTAAGAAACAACTGGACAATTTCATTAGTGTAGATGAGCCTTATCCTGTAATTGTTACCACATCTGAACTTTTATCTACAGGAGTAGACTGCAAAACTTGTGGTTTAATCGTCATAGACAAAGAAATTGGTTCTATGACTGAATTTAAGCAAATCATTGGACGAGGTACACGACTTAGAAAAGACAAGGGCAAATGGCATTTGGAAATCCTTGATTTCCGCAATGCTACCGCAAAATTCAAAGATCCAGCATTTGATGGTGACCCGGAACCACCAAAAGGAGGAGGGAAAAAGCCCAAGCCTTACAAAATCATTGATACTCCAGAAACTCCAATAGTATCTGAGCCTCGTGAGAAATATCTTATCAGCGGTAAGAATATTCGCATTGCCCATGAAATCGTTTCAGTGTTAGGAGAAGATGGTAAGACGATGAGAACGGAAAGTGTTCAGTCGTTTGCTAAAAAGCAATTATTACGCCATTACCAAACTTTGGATGATTTTATCCAAACGTGGACGGAGGCAGAACGCAAACAAGCCATTATGGATGAATTGAAGGAATATGCTATTCTGATAGATGCTGTACGTGAAGCTAATTCGGCATTGAAGGATGCCGACATCTTTGATGTGATATGCCACGTTGCGTTTGACCAACCGCCATTAACAAGGAAAGAGAGAGCAAACAATGTAAAGAAGCGTAATTACTTCGGGAAGTACGAAGGTAAAGCTCGTGAAGTATTGGAGGCTCTTCTTGACAAATATGCAGAGAATGGTATTCTCGACTTTGAAAAGGCAAATATTTTGGAGATACCGCCGTTCAACAGTATAGGGAAACCAACTAAAATCATAAAGTTATTCGGTGGCAAAGTCGCTTTTGAACAAGCTATCAGAGAACTTGAATATCAAATATATAAATCAGCTTAAAAATGGCAGTAAACAACATCATAAAGCGAATCCAAAATATAATGCGCCAAGATGCTGGTATCAATGGTGACGCACAGAGAATTGAACAAATGACTTGGATGTTTTTCTTGAAAGTCTATGACACTCAGGAAGAAACATGGGAATACAAAGATGACAACTACAAGTCCATCATCCCCGAAGATTTGCGTTGGCGCAAATGGGCAGTAGATGAAAAAGACGGCGAAGCGTTGACAGGAGAAGCATTGCTCTCTTTCGTCAATGAAAAGCTGTTTCCTACTTTAAAGAATCTTCCGATAGATGCCAATACACCAAGAGCCAAAAGCATTGTTCAAGAAACATTTGCTGACTTAAACCAGTATATGAAGAATGGAACGCTTTTGCGTCAAGTGGTCAACATCGTAAATGAAATCGAATTTGACGATGCTGATGACCGCCACACATTTGGAGATATTTATGAGGGAATCTTAAAAGACTTGCAATCAGCAGGCAATGCAGGTGAGTTCTATACTCCACGTGCTTTGACAGACTTTATCGTGATGATGCTTGACCCGAAATTGGGGGAGACCTTTGGTGACTTCACCAGTGGTACAGGTGGCTTCCTTACTTCTGCTCTCAATTATATGAGTAAGAGCGTCGGTTCTGCCGAAGATGGAGAAAAACTGCAAAATGCAGTCGTGGGACAAGAATGGAAACCGCTACCTTATCTTTTGAGTATAACAAATCTGTTACTCCATGATATTGAAGCTCCCAATATAGCTAACTGTGATTCGCTTGGAACAAATATCACTGATTTCAAGGAAAGCGATAAAGTGGATGTTATCGGTATGAATCCTCCGTATGGCGGAAGTACGGAAGATAGCGTAAAAAGCAATTTCCCGGTGCAATACCGTTCAAGTGAAACTGCGGATTTATTCATAGCCCTTATCATGTACCGCCTTAAAGCTGGTGGTAGATGCGGTGTGATTATCCCAGATGGTTTCTTGTTTGGTACGGATGGAGCAAAACTTGCACTTAAAGAAAATTTACTCCGCAAGTTCAATCTGCATACTATCATCCGTTTGCCGGGTTCTATATTCTCCCCATATACCTCTATTGCAACCAACATTCTTTTCTTTAATAATGAAAAAGCCGAAGGTTGCGAAGAAGGATTCAAGACCAAAGAGACATGGTTCTATCGTTTGGATATGCCGGAAGGGTACAAACACTTCTCAAAGACCAAACCAATGAAGGTAGAACACACACTGCCTATTCAGGAATGGTGGAAAGATAGGAAAGAAATTATAAGTGACGAAGAGGGAGAAAAGAGTCGTGTGTTTACTGCTCAACAACTGATTGACTTGGATTGCAACTTTGACCAATGCAAGTTCCCGAAAGAAGAAGAAGAAATACTCCCTCCGGCAGAATTGCTCAAACAGTATTTTGAGAAACGTGCTGCACTCGACCATGAAATAGACAAAACCCTTTCTGAGATTCAAAAGATTCTCGGTATAGACATAAAATCGTGTAACTGATAATTGTGAAGTGATATGAAAGATTTGACCATCTCAAACATAGAAAGACAAAATGTACTTAACAACCGTTTTGCGGTCAGTAAGGTACAGGAGCATCTTGATATAGAAGGAATGCTCTTTGAGGGAGAATACCGCTTTACAAAAAAAATGGTTGCCGACTTTTATCAAGTTGATACATCTACAATAGATCGTTATCTGCAATCAAATTCTGATGAGCTGAAACATAATGGATATATTTTATGTAAGGGTAAACAATTGAAAGAGTTTAAGTTAGAATTTGCTCACCTTATTAATGAGGCGAGCAAAACAACGCAGCTCGGATTATTTAATTTCCGCTCTTTCTTGAATATAGGTATGCTGCTTACAGAGAGTGAGAAAGCTAAAAAAGTCCGTAGTCTTATCTTGGATTTTGTGATTACTACCATCAATGAAAAGACAGGTGGAGGAACAAAATATATTAATCGTAGAGATGTGAATTATCTTCCTGCCGCAATCACAGAAGAAAATTATCGGAAAAATCTTACTTCTGCCATCAATCAATATGTGGATGGACATCATACATATAAGTATTCTCAGATTACAGATTTTATCTACAAGGCTGTATTCAAAGAGAATGCTAAAGAATACCGAGAAGTATTAAAGTTGGATTCAAAAGACAATGTTCGACACACGTTGTATTCAGAGGTTCTATTGGTTATCTCTTCTTTTGAAAACGGAGTGGGTGCAGCCATCAGTGAACGATTTAAAGAAAATGGTGGTAAGTTGCTTACCATTGAAGAAGTGGAGCGTATTGTAAACGAACTTGCCGAACATCCAATGCAAAAACCTTATCTGAATGATGCCAGGACTAAAATGGCTTCAAGGGATTTCAGTTTCCGGGATGCGTATCATGGTAATATAGCAGATTACCTACAAGCTGTTACTCCTGAAGAGTTTGAACGATTCATCGGTGACCAGTCTATTGATTTTGACCGTATCTTAGCGGATAACAAAGATGTGCTCAAACGCTTAAAGCAGGCAGAAGATGAGTAAGGATATTATTTACATAGATTACGATGAAACCTTAAACATCTATGGCAAAATGATTGATGCCAGTGATGGTGGTTTTGAAGGAGTGCGTGATGAAGGTGGTATTCGTGCAACATTGGATTTTGTGCAAAATGATTTATACTATCCAACCTTTGCCGACAAACTAACCTATCTGATGTATAGATTCTGTTCCGGGCATTTCTTTAATGATGGGAATAAACGTATTGCACTGACTTTGGGTACATACTTCTTACATAAGAATAAATACTACTGGCACGCTTGTACATGCATGCGTACATTGGAATCTATCATATATCACGTGGCGGCATCAAACATCGACCAAGATTTGTTGCTGCGCATCGTCAATAGCTTTTTGACGAGTAAAGACTATGACGAAGAACTGAAAATAGATATTGCCAATGCCATGAGCAAAGGAGAGTTAGGAATACAAGGCGAAGATTACGAACAATGAACGGAAAACAATTAAAAAACAGCATACTTCAGTGGGCGATACAAGGAAAACTTGTACCACAAGACCCCAATGACGAACCAGCTTCTGTACTTCTTGAACGTATCAGAACAGAAAAAGCAAAGCTGGTGAAAGAAAAGAAAATCAAGAAGGACAAAAACGAATCAATCATTTATCGTGGTGAGGACAATTCCTATTATGAGAAGTTTCTCGCTACCGGAGAGATAAAATGTATTGATGAGGAGATTCCGTTTGAGATTCCTGCTACTTGGGAGTGGGCAAGATTCTCTACAATTGTAAATATGTCACCTACAGTATTAGCGGAAGATGATGTAAATGCAGCATTTATGCCTATGGCATTAATAAATGCTGGTTATAGTAGTGGATATTCTTATGAAACAAAAAACTGGAGTTTAATCAAAACAGGCTTCACTAAACTGGCAGTAGGTGATATAGCCTTTGCCAAAATTACGCCTTGCTTTCAAAATCGCAAATCATTTATTTTGGAAGATGTTCCCGGAAAAGTAGCGGCTGCAACCACAGAACTTAATGTTCTGCGCCTATATGGGCAAACATTATATGCTTGGTATGTTTTATACTTCCTAAAATCTGATTATTTTATCAAAGAGGCAAAATATAAAGGGACTGCTGGACAACAGAGAGTTCTATCATCATATATCCAAAACAAACTTTTCCCCATCCCTCCATATAATGAGCAGTATAGGATTGTTGAAAAAATCCGAGAGGTATTGCCTGTTGTAGATAAATATGATAAATCGCAAAAAGAATTAGACAAACTTAATGCTCTGATTGTTGATAAACTAAAGAAGTCCATTCTTCAGGAGGCAATTCAAGGGCGACTTGTCCTCCAAATTGCAGAAGAGGGCACAGCACAAGAGTTACTTGAGCAAATAAAGTTAGAAAAGCAAAAACTTGTAAAAGAGGGAAAGTTAAAAAAGTCCGCTCTCAATGAATCCGTCATCTTCCGTGGTGACGATAACAAGTATTATGAGCAGGTAGGTAAAAAGTGCTTGGATATAACAGAACAGATACCTTTTGAAACTCCCAAGAATTGGGTATGGACAAGACTTTCTCATATTGCAAACATTTACACTGGCAACAGTATTAGTGAAACTGAAAAGAAATCAAAATTTACAGATGTTATAGGACGTTATTATATTGGAACTAAGGATGTTGATTTTAATAATCGGATTATTTACGATAATGGCATTGCGATTCCGAAACAATATGAACCTGATTTTAGACTTGCTCCCAATAACTCAATATTGATGTGTATTGAAGGTGGAAGTGCCGGAAGAAAAATTGCAATACTGAATCAAGATGTATGTTTTGGGAATAAGTTATGTTGTTTCTCACCATTTGTTGGAATCGGGAAATACATGTACTATTATCTACAGTCACCATCGTTCTTTGAACTATTTAACCTAAATAAAACGGGCATTATAGGTGGTGTAAGTATAGCAAAAGTAAAAGAAATATTAATACCATTACCTCCGATTAAAGAACAACAACGCATTGTTGCTCAAATAGAAAAACTATTTGAGCAACTGCGATAGTTCATTTATCCGTTCTGCAATACGCTGCTGTTCTTGATAAGGTGGAATACCAATAGGCAGATTGTAGAATAACTCTTTATTGAGGTGCGGAATAGCCGCACCTCTTTTTGAATTTCTCAAATCCTCTTTATAGAACAGAATGAAAGCCAAAATATATGGTTTCCACATAGCCGAAGAGAGCCATAACTGTTTGAATGTACTCCCCATATACCCATCTTGCAGAACAGTGAAAACTTCACCTGAATTTTCACCATCTACAAGAATGATGTTATCTCTGGCATAGACAAATTTTCCTTTCTCTACAATGGTAGCAGATGATTTACCACGTAGGTATTTTGCATCCAGACAGATGCTCTTTCCGTTTCTTTTTTCACCGTCTATCAGTTGGCATATATCTTTCAAACGTAGCACAGACCAATTGTTAGGATATTCAAAAGGAAGCTCAATTTCAACGGTTTGCGCATTTATCCTCTCATAATACTTGTTATCGTCACCTTTGAAGATAATAGAATCGGTTAAGGCAGACTTCTTTAGTTTTCCTTCTTTGACAAGTTGCAATTTTTCTTGCCGTATTTGTTCGAATAATTCTTGGGCGGTACCTTCCTCTGCAATCTGTGGAACTAATTTACCCTGTATTGCCTCTTGAAGAATAGATTTTCTTAGAATAATAGGTAATTCTCCATTTAGTTGCTTCAATTTTTGATACAACTCCCCATATTTTATAATCGGTAATGCTATGTTTTTTACCTTTTCTACGATTCTTACAGTTTCAAAGAGACTAGGTATAGGAACGAGTAGATTTGAAATTTTTTCTGCATTGATATTGCATTGTTGAACACCGATAGTTTTGACCTCATTACAATAATCTCGTGCATACGGAGTATTTAGTAATAAATTTAAGTACTCCGAATTTATAAAAATGGGACGTAATAGTATTAGATACCCTGCAAATATTGCATTCCGTTGTCCCCTAAAAATAGCAGTCTTACCAACTAATTCAGCACTGTTAGTCCGATTAAACAATAAATCACCATATTGCAATAATAGCTTTTTATTATCATCTAAATCATTACTAAAAACGAGTTTGTCAAATACAATTTCCCCGTCTTGAATATTCCCCATCCTAAGAACTGGTAATATACCAGATGGAACCGATTTTTTTGAAGTTCCATATTTGGGAGGATAAATAAGCAACGAAAGTCTGCACCATTCCCATCCATTCGGAATCTCAAACGGAATCTCATCATCTATGCACTTCACCTCTCCCGTAGCAAGAAACTTCTCATAATAGGAACTCAATGAATTTGTGGATGCTATACATTATTAATGATAGCGAATTGTTTAACTAATAATGTATCGAACATGAACATTGAAAATTTTGAAACGTATCTGCGTCAAGGAAATATGGCGGAGAATACGATTGCGGCTTACCTCTATGCCGTAAGGGAATATTATTCCCGACATAAAGAACTGAACAAGCGTAATCTGCTTGTTTATAAAACCTATCTCATTGAGAAATTCAAGCCTAAAACTGTAAATCTTCGTATTCAGGCAATGAACAAGTATCTTGATTGTATGGGAAAATCTCGTCTGAGATTAAAATCCGTCAAGGTACAACAGCGTAGTTATTTGGAAAATGTAATCAGCAATGCCGACTATGTTTTTCTAAAGAACAAACTTAAAAAAGAGGAAAATCGAGAGTGGTATTTCGTAGTTCGTTTCCTTGCTGCCACTGGAGCAAGAGTTAGCGAACTAATACAAATGAAAGTGGAGCATGTGCAGATGGGCTATTTCGACATCTACACCAAAGGTGGCAAAATTCGTCGTATCTATATTCCTAAGGCTTTACGCAAGGAAGCCATAGAATGGCTTGGCAATGTCAATCGTGCCACTGGTTATCTTTTCCTTAATCGTTTCGGTGAACGTATCACTACCAGAGGTATTGCTCAACAGTTGAAAAATTATGCTGCAAAATATGGCTTGAATGAGAAAGTGGTTTACCCTCACTCGTTCCGTCACCGCTTTGCAAAGAATTTTCTGGATAAGTTCAATGACATATCCTTGCTTGCTGATTTGATGGGGCATGAAAGTATAGAAACTACCCGTATCTATCTGCGTCGTAGCAGTGCCGAGCAACAAGAGATTGTCGATAAAGTGATAACTTGGTAAATAAAACACTGCCCCATTGGTAAAAAATCATGGGGCAGTGTATAGTTATTATCCAATGGCATTTCTTACCGAGTCATAATCCCAATACAATGTATTGCCAACCCATTTTTCCATCGGCGCATGAATGCCACGATTTCTGACTACTTCTGGACATTTGGATCTATTCACCACTGTTGATTTATACAGGACTATTATTTTTAGACCATCCCGAATCGCTTTCTCGCATTCGAAATCAATATAACTTCGAGTATCCACTGTATGTCCTCGACCACAAGTCCCCCAATAACTATTGTAGCTATTACAATATTGGCATCCACCAGCCCTTAATTCTTTTGTGTGTTCACCAACGATAAGGATAAATGTTTTAGAGGCATCCAATCGCTCAGCCAATGACCTTTTAATCGAGCAATTTAGGCTTGTATCCCTTGCTTGCTTTAATTCATGAGCATCCGAAAATGAAAGTCCATATCGGGAACTGTCATTCCACCGGTGCAATGCGTCAACGGCATCTTTGTCATTATCCCAATCTCCGGCGATATAAGTTCTTGTTCTATAATACATGGCTAAAATATTTTTTTAATATCGTACAAATTAATTTTATCTATGGATTCTCTTGTTAATACAATGGTTATCGGTTGATATATTTGAGCATCCGATGTTTTGAGTGTACAAAGGATACAACGGAGCAAATGAAATTCATTTTTGTCAGTAATGCGCGTTATTCCTCCTCCGAGTAGAGGTATAGTAACAGGTCTATGTGCATAGACTCTGCTTATTTCATTCCACATTGCCCGAAGACAGATTTCATACTCGTTATGAGATAGTTTTGCCTGATTATTCTCAAAATGAGAAAATGCCAACAACAAATAATCTTGATATGTAATAATTCGGCCAAGTGGGTAATAGGTTCGACCTGCTTTTGTTTTCCTCTTCATACTAGGTATATCTTCTGCCTCATCAATCTTTTTATTCAAATCATCAATATCCTGTAATCTTTCTATGAATTTCCCATTCAATGAGTTCCTTGCAATAACAACGTCATCAACTATTGTGTCAAAAAACTCATTAAAAGGGATTAATTTCCAGTTGGGCGATTTGAAAATATCACCTTCCTCTATTCTTACAGTTATTCCTTTTATCTTCAGTGTTATTGCATGGTCTGATCTAAGTGCTTTTATTACAGCTGTTATTATCCACAGTAATAGAAATACACCTAAAATAATCAATCCTTTCTCCCACCACTTCTGAATATTGACTACATCCGTAATGCTAAAATCTGCAATAGCACAAATAGTTTCAATGGCAGCAATGAAACTAACAGCGTACAAAAAACTATCTTTCCAAAGAACTTTACTATGTAATTTTGAAATTTTCATCATTGTATCCTCTTTGTCAAATCACTACAAATATACAAGTTATTCAAGCAACTGCCTAATAAATGAATAGATATTATTGTCGTTTCAAGCCTTTGTGTTTCTTGTCGTTCCATGGTAATTCGGATGATGCACCACCAGAACCTGTACCAACATGAGTTTGTGCCTGACCACCTGCTGCAAGTTCAAAAACAGCACCGAGCAGATTAGCTTGTGCCTCATTGACCTGTTCCTGCGGTTCAAATACTTCATTGATGAGTTCGTAAACGGTAGCTTCGTTTTTGCTGAACCGTTCCCATATCTCACTGAAATATTCTATATAAGTTCTTGTGTCATATTCTTCATTGCCAACTCTCGTCCAAATATGGATGGACGGATTTCTCATATTTGGAATATTATGATGCACAAGTTCTGCTCCGGATGAGAGTTGGTATCTGTGAGGATTGGCTTTGCGATCAAGCTGGTCAATGCGTTGGTTTTGCCTGTCTATAACAGAATCCTTTTCTTTGGATTTCCGTTCTGCTGATTCCGCTTGTTGGATAGCCTTGTCTATTTCTTTTTGATATTCATTATGTAGTTGCTTGATCTCGGCTTTATGCTTTTCTTGCAACTGGGACTTTTCTGCCATGAGCGTTTTAATCCGATTTGTGAGTTTGCCAATCTGTTCGTCTTTGCTCGCAAGTTCTTTCTTAGCCTTTGCCAAATCACCTTTGCCAAACCACGACAAGACGGAACTTCTTCCTTCTTTTGCTTGTTCAACGTCAGCTTGTAATTTGGCAATGTCCTCTTCATACTTGCTCATCTGCTGCTTGTAGTATTCCGAATTCGCCTGATGCTTGGCGGTAGAGCCGACAATGCCACGTTGCAATCCGAATGGTCTCATAAATTCTGCATAGCTGTTCTGATATTCATGCAATTTGGATCTCCGCATCACATCATCTGCCGATAAGCGAGCCCCTGATTTCGTCTCATACTTCTTCTCGCCCTCACGTTTCTTACGGAATCGTTCTGTGATTACAATAGGTACGATAGTGGCATGTAGGTGTGGTGTTTTCTCATCCATGTGCAACACACATGAAACAAGATTCTCACTTCCGAAAGTATCTTTTAGCCATTTCATATTGGCATCAATCCAATTATCCAGCTTGCCATCATTGGTAATCTTCATCATCTGTTCATGTGTTCCGGTCAGAATGATTCGGATGGCTTTCGTCTGATTCTTGCCAACCTTGCGGTGTAGTCCGGCATGGTCTATTCTGAATTGTATGGCTTCCGTCCTGTTCTTCACTCCGGCAGGAAATGCAACCAGTTCCCGATTAAGATGTGTCCTGCTCGCATCGGCATTGGCGGGAACATATTTCTTCCCCTTGACATCCTTTCTTTCTATATGGCAGGTCACACCGGAGTCGTTGCCACTGCCACGTTGCAGGTGGCAGACTGCGTATTGTGTATTACTCATATCTCATTCATTTATACTGTTATACTTTGGTTCTATGGTTTGTAAAATCCCGTCCATTGTGCCACAGGCAATCGGGTGTCGAGAGGGTGTCCCTCCGCTTATGGGCTTTTTTGCTGCCACTCGGAGAGTGAAAGCGGTGAAAATGCCCTAATAAGCTACGGGATTTTACAAACCCTTTTTCAAGGACAGCGAGCTGTCCAATCCATCCAATTATCATATCTGCTCTGCATTCACCAATTCCAACCCCAATTCATCAATGAGCGTCTGCAAAGCCGGATTCCGCTGTATCATTTTGGATAAAATCATTTGCGGTGTATCTTCCATCAGGAGGAAATCCGCAATGTCCAACCCTTTCTTTCGTTGCTCATCCGTAGCACATTGTTCTAATGTGTCACTTATTATCACTTTTGAGCAAACGGAGGAGAGCTTTGCCATCTTAGATTGCCAAATCTCTTTTGCGCCTAAGTCCGGACACAACATTACCGTCCGACCTTTTAATACACTAATCGCATCTGCTTTGAAGCAGCCGTACATTCCACCTGTAGCCAACCATAAAAATTCAGGCATATAGTGAGTGGCTATCAAGGCAGACTTCTCACTCTCTACTATAGCAATCGGTTTAGTAGGATTGCCAGACAATAGATATTCTCCAAACAAACACTGACTTAAATTGAAGTCGGCAAGATTCAATTCGGTGTGTACCCAACTCACATAACTTCTCGGCTCTTTTGTCCGATGTCCTGTTATTGAATCATATAACATTATCTTTCCAGTTCGCACATTGCCTTGCCTATCAATTTGCCAATAGACAGTAGATCCGCCCCATTTTTTTGAGGTGCCAACACGATATAAATGGAATATCCGCTTTGTTTCATCCTTGCCCAATATACCTGCCAGATAAATGTACAATGGATTCATTGTGTAGTTGGTAAGTGTTCGCTCCATTAGTTCCTTTTCAATAAAAGAAGTAGGTGGCAACGAATGTGACTGTGGTTTACTATGTTCAAAACTATAATTTGAGCCGTTTTCTATCAGCGTTGGATTATCTTTGAAATAATCAGAGGGCGTATAATGGTACTTGCATGATTGCTCATGGTCGCATCTGCCTACATAGTCAGGAAACGAAATCTCACCTTGTGTATCAACATAACGGACAAAACATTGTTTCTTTCCACACTTAGGACATGAGAGTTTTGAACCTCGCTTATATTTTTGAAGAGAAAATCTATATTCAGCCATACTTCTTCGTTTTGTTATTGCAGTCCGTGCAGCTTGCACTTATTGCAGTTTTGCAGAAATCCTATGTAAGAGCAAAGTGCAAACTGCAACAATTGCAAACTGCAAAAGGTGTCAATTATTGCAGCTTCTCATATTCACCTCGCTTTATCTTCTTGATAATCTTATTCGTGGCAAGGTTAACCAAAGAATACATTACCGACCTTTCCGACAACCCTACTTCTTTTCCGGCTTGAATGGCATCAGCAGTAGTGAAAGTTGCAGAAAGACAGTCGAGCAATTCTTTCTTTTGAGGCTCAATGCTCGCTTTCAACATATACTTCTGAATGTCAGAATAACAACTCTCAAAATATTCACTTAAAGCAATAGCCGATTTTGTTGAATCTATATCCACAAAATCCTTATGCACCTCTCCACAAGCCCAACGAAAGATTTGTAGGACTAATGCCAAACGAGCCGTTATCATAGGAGCTTTAATCACTCTACTATCTACCAGTCCATCATCTTGAATTTGATTGATGGCTCGGATTGTATTATTACGCCAATTTATAAAATAGGCTTTGGCTTCCGAAGAAAAATCCAAGATATTTTGTATATTTCCATTATCTATAAAAGGCAAGTCGATCACCTTGTCAATGATTGACTCCCACATAATCGAGTATTTATCAAAAGATGAATCTTCATCTGATTGCCAATCAGAAATTTCTTGGGACGATGGGTAAACAAAAATAATTCTGTCAAGCAGTCCGTTTTCTTTATAACCTTTCTCTATCAGTTCGTGCATACGAGTTGTTTGCATCGTACCGACAATATTTATAAAGGGATATTCTATATGAATCGGTATAGGCATACTGCATCTTGAAATATCCAAAGGCCTACCGCTGAATGCTGTCAATAGCTGTTCGATAAGTTGTCCTCTACTGTATTGGTTTACGGCATTAAACATACCCATAATCTCATCCACATATACTACAACCCCTCGTTGGTTGTCATCAAGCGCACGCATTAACGCCTCTGGAGTAAAGTCTGATATAATAGTCCTCCGTAAAACAGGTTTGTCAGGCAAAGGAGTAGTATTTTCCTTCTTACCTTTATTGCTTTCTACCAGATTGTTGTATTGCTCCATTTCCAACTTGAATTGTTTGACAGCTTGTGCATCATGCTTGCGGATAGGGCGAAAAGCAAAATCCAACGGTGGAGTTTTACCCATTCCGGGACGACCCACCAATATCATATAAAGGGCAGAGTTGCTAATCCATCCCCCACGAATACGAATATTGATAGCATTACCAATGGCGGTTGATACTGCCACCAAAACAGAAGCCATCATGTACTCTATGGAATAATTCTCTTGTCGGGTTAAAGCCAATATCATATCTTGGATTTTAGTTGGAAAGGCATCTAAAGGAATCTTGTTTTCAAAGACCCCTTCAAATTCCATTCTGAGTGCATTGCATAAATTGGTTGAATCCATTAGAATTTGGTATTTCTTTTTGACTTTATGAATTGGGCGGCTTCATCTTCCAAGTTTTTATCAGATTTTATTTTGCCGGCATGGAGCCACTCGTCAATTTCTGATTTTAGGAACATGATACGTTTCCCTCTTTTGTGGAATGGGATTAGATGGCAACTCGTCCAACCATATACAGTTTGTTCTGCCGGGTGGCTGGGAATATAATCACACAATTCTTTGAGGTTCATCCATTGTTCGGTTGGCACGCTTTGATTCTGATTATTTAGTCCATCTATTTTAGAATCCAGCTCATTCAATTTATCCATCAACCACGACATAGCTTTGGGTAAATCTTCAAATGTAATGTTCTTCTCACTCATATTATTACTTGTTTACTGTTTGATTTTTCGGCAAAGTAACAACGATTTTCTATGCTGATTTTATGGTGTAATACATCACATAAAAAGACAGCAACGGAACACAACTATCATAAGGATTACTCGTTGATTATCAATGTAAGTAGTGGAGAATATCAGTAGTAGATTTTTATGGTTATGTCGCCTATCATACTGGAATCATAAGAAATTATCGTAGATAAAATAAATGTGACAGTAGAAGTAACTTTGTAGACTGTCAAACCGACATAAAAACTGTCAAAACAAGATGAAATGTTCAAAAAAAAGCCTGTTTTTAACATTGGCAAAGCATTTGTATCTACTATAATAGATTGATTCTGTTTTTTTATTCTGGTGTTCTACAAACCAATAAGTCCGTGACGGATATGTAGCAGGCTTCCTTATCTTCCCCTGTAATCTGAAGAATTTAGTATGGTATAGAACTGCTTACCGATGAGATAACCTCAAGTACAAAACAGCAGTCGTAATGTTTAACAAATAATTTCATGAATAATGGCTTTATTTTTCTTGAGTTATGATTTGCGTAATAAAAGAGATTATCAGCCCCTTTATGATGAGCTTAAAAAGTTTAATGCAGTTAGAATGCTTGAATCTTGTTGGTGTTTTAAGCGTATTAACACTAATGCAAAAGGCTTAAGAGACTATTTTAAAAAATTCGTTGATGGGGATGATGGACTTTTGATATCGCAAGTAGCAGAAGTAGATGGAGTTCCTCAATGGGCTGGTTTTAATCTTGACGGAAACCCAAATGAACTTTAATGAGGGACTACCGAGTTAATAACGGCAACTTGAAATATGTTGCCACTAAGAACAGAAAGGAGGTAAATATGGCAGGCAAGAACATTCATGTTGTTCGTAATGGCGACCAATGGAAGGTAAAGCAAGAAAATGCTCAACGTAGTTCTGGTAATTTCAGAACACAGCAAGAAGCATTTGAACGTGCTCGTGAAATCGCTATTAAGAACGGTCAAGAAGTTGCTATACACGGATTAGATGGACGTATTCGTGAAAAGCATAGCTACGGCAATGACCCATACCCACCAGAAGGGTAATATTGAGATTTAGGATGTGCCCCTACAAAGTTGCAACTTTGTAGGGGGTTATTTTTCTCAATCCCCTATTCTGTTGTATGTAAACGTATAACAACTTGAAATGTTACATTTCTTTTCAAAGTTTAAGATTTCAGTTATTATAATTCAGACAAACTCATTTAGGGTATTGTCGTAAATAATCACCAAAAAGCCACCCACGCAAATTCATCTACGCAGATGGCTATGTCTACCAAATATACGAATAGTTATTCTGTTTGAGGTAAATCTAATTTAATGGTTTCAGTCGCTTTCTCTTTTTTCTCATCCACGACTTTGGCATATACCTGGGTAGTTCTCACGTTTGTATGCCCTAACATTTTACTAACTGTATAAATATCAGTCCCTCCAGCCAGTTGTAAGGTCGCATAGGAATGTCTAAAGCAATGAAATGTAATGTGTTTGGATATTCCTGCTGCTTCAACCCATTTCTTGACTGGGCGATTTATCCACGACGGATCTGGCAATCCGGCAAACACAAGAAGTTCTCCTTCCTGCTGTTCTCCACAAAGATTAAATGCTTGCTCTGATATGGGCATATATTCAACACCTTTTGTCTTTTGCTGAGTGAAATTCAGTCGATAGCCTCCATTGAACATTTCTACTTCCGACCATTTCAATTTTTGAATGTCGCAGTGACGAATTCCTGTTAAAGCAGAAAACAGAGCAGCACGTTTCAGTAATGGATCACAAGGTGTTTGAGCTAGTCGGTTCAATTCCTCTACAGTGAGATATTCTCTTCGGCTTTCCCTCTCCTGAATACCTTTGACTTTCGCAGAAATATCAATAGTCAAGTAGCCGTCTATAAAAGCCTGCTTCAATCCGGCTTTGAAGATGGAAAAGTATGTAGAAGCTGTGTTTTGAGAAATTGTACCTCGTTTAGTACCACCTTGCGGTGCGTTCATTATGAATTGACGGAACGATTCAACCAGCTTTAAGTCTATTTGCGAAAAGAGAATGGTATCGCTTTTTGCAAATATTTTCAGTAACTCATGTACTCGCCTCCAATTGACAATAATAGAATCGGAACTATGGGCATGTCTTGTTCGTTGCACATGGTCGAAGTACTCAATGAAATTGCTCCTAGAGCGTTCTAACTGCTCTGCCTGTTCAGCATCGGTATCAGCATAAAGAGCCGCATTATCATATTCCTTTTGCCGTATGCTTCTGATTTTATCTGCATAGATACATGATTCCTGATCTAATTGGGACTTGCATTGTATAATACCATTCAGGTCTCGCTTTGGTTTATAAGAGGTTTTGCCATCGGCATTAGTCCTTGCATTACGTGACTTATCCCAAATAGGTGTCGTAATAGTACGATTGAGATATTCACGTACTCTTTGCGGAGTATCTTTACCGGATTGGAACACAGGATAAGATTCCACATAAAGATACCACTCATCACGATATTCAGACTTACGGAGCTTTACCGACACTCGTGTATTGACTAATGCTTTCTTCATCGCTTCATACCTTTATATAAGTTATCAATTTCTTTCTTGGGTACATACACAAAATTTCCTATCTGCCGGGTAGGGATAGAGTATTTGCGTATATGGAGATAAACCGTACTTTCATTTACAAGAAACTTCTCTGTAATTTCTCCAATGGTATAACAGTCTTTTGGCTCCAAACTATACAGCTTTGCAATAGGCTTTGGCTTTGTGAGAGCTTTCTTTCGGAGAGGATAGAGTTTCAACAGTTCTGCCTTACTTACTCGGATTTGATTCGTCCCAAGATTTATGTGACTAATGGTCTCTTTACGAATGAGACGATACAATGTATCACGACTAATTCCAAACAAGGCATAGGCTTCTGATACCTTAATATAGTCTTGGTCTTTAGGAATACTTTTTACTACTTCATCCAGCCTAAGATTTCTTTTTTCCTCGTCTTTTCTACGTTTCCAAGCAATCTTAGAACATCGAGGAGAACAATACCACGATTCTATGGTCTTGGCTAAAAACTCTTCTCCACAAATCGAGCATTTACGCTTTATTTCAAATTTTGCAGCTGGCATACAGTAACTTATAATTTGTTATTTTTGAGCATGTATATTTTTGTCGCACGTTATCTACTTTTTTGTCGCGGAACAATTATGGTACAAATATACAATAAAAATCCGAATAACAAGCAAAGTCAAAGAAAAGTGATATAAAAAGAAATAGGGCATAACTAATTGAGTTACACCCTATATTCTTATTTGTAATTATCGTTGTTTACCGATACTTACTTCACTTCCTCAAAGTCAACATCGGTTACGTGATCATCGTTGTTGTCATTGTTCGGAGCTGATTGTTGCTGCTGTTGAGCGCCAGCTTGTTGCTGTGCTCCTCCTTGTTGAGCATTATACAAATCTTGGGCTGCCGATTGAAGGGCAGTGTTTAATTCGGTTGTTGCCGAATCTATGCCGACCATGTCTTGTGCTTTGTGAGCTTCTTTCAATTTAGAAAGAGCACTTTCGATAGCAGACTTTTTGTCAGCCGGTATTTTATCACCCATTTCACTCAACTGTTTTTCAGTTTGGAAGATCAGAGAATCTGCGTGGTTCAATTTGTCGATACGTTCTTTTTCTTTAGCATCAGCATCGGCATTTGCTGCAGCCTCTTCTTTCATCCGTTTGATTTCTTCTTCTGTCAAACCGCTTGAAGCTTCGATACGGATGCTTTGTTCTTTACCGGTTCCTTTATCTTTTGCAGATACGTTCAATATACCGTTGGCATCGATATCGAATGTTACTTCGATTTGAGGAACACCACGCATAGCAGCGGGGATTCCATCGAGATGGAAACGTCCGATTGTTTTGTTATCCTTTGCCATAGGACGTTCACCTTGCAGTACATGTATTTCTACAGAAGGCTGATTATCTACGGCGGTAGAGAATACTTCCGATTTACGTGTCGGAATAGTCGTATTCGCATCGATTAATTTCGTCATGACGCCACCGAGAGTCTCGATACCTAAAGAAAGCGGGGTAACATCCAACAACAATACATCTTTGACATCTCCTGTCAATACAGCACCTTGAATAGCAGCACCGACAGCAACGACTTCATCGGGATTTACACCTTTTGAAGGAGCTTTGCCGAAGAATTTTTCGACGATAGCCTGTACTGCCGGAATACGAGTAGAACCACCGACAAGGATTACTTCATTTATATCAGAAGCACTTAATCCTGCATCTTTCAAAGCCTGACGACAAGGTTCGATAGTCGCCTGAATCAATTTGTCTGCCAGTTGTTCGAATTTAGCACGGGTTAGAGTTTTTACCAAGTGTTTGGGCACTCCGTTTACAGGCATAATATACGGCAAGTTTATCTCAGTAGAAGTCGTACTCGATAGTTCGATTTTCGCTTTTTCAGCAGCCTCTTTCAGACGTTGTAAAGCCATCGGATCTTTGCGTAAATCTACGCCTTCTTCTTTCTGGAACTCATCGGCGAGCCAGTCGATAATAACATGGTCGAAGTCATCACCTCCAAGGTGAGTATCACCGTTTGTGGATTTTACTTCGAATACGCCGTCTCCTAATTCGAGGATAGAAATATCGAATGTACCTCCACCTAAGTCGAATACGGCGATCTTCATGTCTTTATTAGCTTTATCAAGTCCGTATGCCAAAGCTGCGGCAGTCGGCTCGTTTACAATACGTCTTACGTTCAATCCGGCGATTTCTCCGGCTTCTTTAGTCGCTTGACGTTGAGCATCGTTGAAATATGCCGGAACGGTAATAACGGCTTCGTTTACTTCCTGGCCTAAATAGTCTTCGGCTGTTTTTTTCATTTTCTGAAGAATCATAGCCGAAATTTCCTGAGGAGAATAAAGACGTCCGTCAATATCGATTCTCGGAGTATTGTTTTCGCTCTTGACAACCTTATAAGGAACACGAGCTATTTCGGAAGCTACTTGATCATAAGTTTCTCCCATGAAACGTTTAATGGAGAAAATCGTACGTGTAGGGTTGGTGATCGCCTGACGTTTTGCCGGGTCTCCGACTTTACGTTCACCTCCGTCTACGAATGCGACAATAGAAGGAGTCGTTCTACGACCTTCGCTGTTCGCAATAACAACCGGTTCTGAACCTTCCATAACGGAAACACAAGAGTTGGTTGTTCCTAAGTCTATTCCAATAATTTTTCCCATCGTAATTATTTTTTTAATTGTTTATATTCTTGATTTTAATTTGTATCGTTTGTCTGATCGGAGTATTGATTTATCCGTACCTTTTAAACGGTAGCACAAGTAGTGTATCAAATCATGTGCCAGAAAAAATGAGTTTATGTTTCCATTTTTTTGTCAGTTTGTACGGCTATTTTACCAAATATTTGTCATATTTTTCTGTCGAATTGGCAGAATTTAAGTAAAAAATAAATTCTATATTCATTCTTTCATCAGGGTTGACCGGATAGATTTCTAACAAATTCGGAAAGAAATAGTTTACACCGGAACAGCCTGTTTTTTAATTTGGTATTTGTCGTGAAAATCATTTACGATATGTCGGACGGAACTGATATGGAAATGTTTTAAATCACGAGATTGAGATTAACGGATAAACGCTTTTCTGAAATCGGTGGAATCGGAAAGAAGTCTTGGACGTATTGAAAATAAGAGAAAGTCGGTTTTGTATAGATTTGTAACCATATTTATTTATGGAAATATTTCTTTATATGGGTTTATTCTTTTATATTTGTCGGGAATGGTCCGGGATTTCGTTCTGGAACCCCGGTTTCTTTATTCTTATTTTATATTGATTAAATTGACTAATTAAATTTTTATATTATGAATTTGACACATATCGAACATTTGGGGATTGCTGTGAAAAGTATTGAAGAAGCTCTTCCCTATTATGAAGAAGTTTTAGGTTTAAAATGTTATTCGGTAGAAGAGGTTGCCGATCAGAAAGTAAAAACTGCTTTTTTTAAAGTCGGCCAGACTAAAATAGAATTGTTAGAGCCTACCAGTGAAGATAGTACGATTGCGAAGTTTATCGAGAAACGGGGAGAGGGCATTCATCATATCGCATTTGCCGTAGATGGCGTGGCCGATGCTTTAGCCGAAGTGGAAAGCAAGGGAGTGAGACTTATCGATAAAGCTCCTCGTAAAGGAGCGGAAGGGTTGAATATAGCGTTTTTGCATCCGAAATCGACTTGTAGCGTATTGACCGAATTGTGTGAAGATCCAAATAAAAAATAAACAATAAATCCATTACCATGAGTAATCAACTTGAAAAAGTGAAAGAGCTGATCGCTTTGCGGGAACAGGCTCGTTTAGGAGGGGGAGAGAGACGTATCGAATCTCAACATAAGAAAGGTAAATATACGGCTCGCGAACGTATTTCTATGCTACTGGACGAGGGCTCTTTTGAAGAAATAGATATGTTTGTGCGGCATAGAAGCGTAAATTTCGGAATTGACAAAGAAAGCTATTTGGGCGATGGCGTAGTGACCGGAACGGGAACGATTGCCGGACGTCTGGTGTATGTTTTTGCACAGGACTTTACCGTGTTCGGAGGTTCTCTTTCCGAAACTTTTGCTATGAAGATATGTAAGATTATGGATCAGGCCATGAAGATGGGTGCACCGGTAATCGGGATCAATGATTCCGGTGGTGCTCGTATTCAAGAAGGGGTTAATGCTTTGGCTGGATATGCCGAAATATTTCAGCGGAATATTTTGGCATCTGGGGTCATCCCTCAAATCTCAGGTATATTCGGACCATGTGCCGGAGGGTCGGTATATTCTCCCGCTCTTACCGATTTTAATATTATGACCCGTGGTACTAGTTACATGTTTCTTACCGGACCGAAAGTCGTAAAGACTGTTACGGGTGAAGATGTGACTCAAGAGCAGTTAGGCGGGGCAAGTGTGCATGCTACAAAATCGGGAGTGGCACATTTTGCGGTAGATACGGAAGAAGATGGATTGAAGTTGATCCGGCATCTGATGAGTTTCTTGCCTCAGAATAATATGGAAGAACCGCCGTTGGTAGATTGTGAAGATCCGATAGATCGCCTTGAAGATTCGTTAAATGATATTATACCGGATGAGCCGAATCGTGCTTATGACATGTATGAAGTAATCGGAGCGATTATCGATAATGGCGAGTTCCTTGAAGTGCATAAAGATTATGCACAAAACATTATTGTAGGTTTTGCTCGTTTTAACGGCCAGTCGGTAGGTATTATTGCTAATCAGCCCAATAAGATGGCCGGAGTACTTGATATAAATGCTTCTCGGAAGGCCGCCCGTTTTGTGCGTTTCTGCGATGCTTTCAATATACCTTTAGTAACTTTGGTAGATGTTCCGGGATTCTTGCCGGGAACGGGACAGGAGTATGGCGGAGTAATTTTACATGGTGCTAAGTTATTATATGCGTATGGTGAGGCTACCGTACCTAAAGTGACCGTTACATTACGTAAATCTTACGGAGGAGCTTATTGTGTGATGAGTTCTAAACATTTGCGGGGGGATGTCAATTATGCATGGCCGACTGCTGAAATTGCCGTTATGGGTCCGTCCGGAGCAGTAGAAGTGATATTTGCTAAGGAAGTAGCAGCTTCGGAGAATCCTGCTGCTACGGCTGCTGAAAAAGAGGCTGAATATAAAAAAGTTTTTGCTAATCCTTATAATGCAGCCCGTTACGGTTATATCGACGATGTGATCGAGCCGCGCAATACCCGTTTCCGTATTATTCGTGCCTTGCAGCAATTACAGACGAAAAAGTTGACTAATCCGGCAAAGAAACACGATAATCTGCCATTGTAGTAACTCTTAAAAATTTGAGAAGTATGGTAAAACGTAGTATAGGAGTATTGCTGCTGGTTTTGGCTTCTGTGTGTACTGTAACAGCGCAATCGACTTCAGCTTTGCGGATCAACGAGGTGTTGACGAATAATGTAAGCAATTATGTCGATCCTTTTGGTAATCGGGGAGCTTGGATTGAGATTTATAATTCTTCTGCCGGGACAGTGCAGATGGCGGGTTGTTATATTACTAATGATAAGAGTAACCCGAAAAAATACATGATCTCTAAAGGAGATCTTAAGACAAAGATAGGACCTCGTCAGCGTGTTCTTTTGTGGGCGGATAATCTGACCCATCATGGAGCATTTCATACGAATTTCGTATTAGAGCCGAATAAAGAAAATTATATCGGTCTGTTCGATGCAAGTGGTAAGAATCTGATCGATGAGGTCATTGTTCCTCCTCTGGGACCTGATGAGAGCTATGGTGCTCCGGTAGATGGGAGCAGGGAATTGAAAATACTTCCGCATCCTACACCTGATGCGGCAAACTATGTAGAAAACAGCAATCCGAAAGTAGATAAATTTGCAGAAAAAGATCCGGATGGCGTTGCTATGTCATTGACGGCGATGTCTGTTGTATTTCTCGCTTTGATACTTTTATATTTGGTATTCAAGCAGATTGGTCGTACGGCCGTTTGGATGAGCGCCAAACGGGCAATGAAAGCTAAAGGAGGAGATTTGAAGAGTGCTAAAGAAGAAGCAGATATCCCGGGAGAAGTTTTGGCTGTGATATCGTTGGCTTTATATGAGTATATGGAGGCAGAACATGATTATGAAGAAACTATTCTGACGATGAAGCATGTTACGCGCCGTTATTCTCCGTGGAACTCTAAGATCTACGGCTTGCGTGAATTACCTACAAAAAAATAACTCAGAAATTTTATACACATGAAAGATTTTAAATATAAAATAAACGGTAATCTTTATAAGGTAAGTATTAATAGTGTAGATGAGTCTGTTGCCGAAGTGGAGGTAAATGGAACTCCTTATAAAGTGCAATTGGATAAACCTGCAAAAAAACAAATAAAACCGTTGACTCGTCCGCAAGCTGCTCCTGTGACTCCTACCGGAGAGCCGGTGGTGAGCCGCCCGGTAGCTTCTACAACGGCAGGTGCTGTCCGCACTCCGCTGCCCGGTGTTATTCTCGAAATATCGGTTAAGGTTGGAGACACGGTAAAACGCGGTCAGAAAGTGGCGATTCTTGAAGCTATGAAAATGGAGAATGTCATTAATGCCGATCGGGATGGAAAAGTAACTGAAATAAAAGTAAACAAAGGAGATTCTGTACTCGAAGGTGCGGATATTCTGATTATAGGATAAGCGTATGGGTGGGGAATTTTTAGCATTCTTAAGTGAGAATATTCAGGAGTTTTTCACTTATACCGGGTTTGCCAATTTTGAGATGGGAAACCTGATAATGATTCTTTGCGGTATCCTTTTTATTTATCTGGCTATTGCAAAAGAGTTTGAACCGATGTTGCTTATTCCTATCGGTTTCGGTATTTTGATCGGAAATATTCCTTTTAAAGATGCCGGATTGCAGGTGGGGATTTATGAAGAAGGCTCGGTGTTGAATATCCTTTATCAAGGAGTGGTGCAGGGATGGTATCCTCCTTTGATCTTTTTGGGAATCGGTGCAATGACCGACTTTTCGGCTTTGATATCGAATCCTAAACTTATGCTTATAGGAGCTGCTGCTCAATTCGGTATTTTCGGAGCTTATGCGATTGCGTTGATGATGGGATTTGAGCCCAATCAGGCTGGGGCGATCGGTATTATCGGCGGGGCTGATGGACCTACTGCAATTTTCTTGTCTTCGAAACTTGCTCCTAACCTTATGGGTGCTATCGCTATTTCAGCCTATTCCTATATGGCATTAGTCCCGGTGATACAGCCTCCTATTATGCGTTTGCTGACGACTAAAAAGGAAAGGCTTATCCGGATGAAACCTCCTCGTGTCGTATCTCAGACGGAGAAGATAATTTTCCCTATTGCAGGTTTGCTGTTGACTTGTTTCTTAGTGCCTTCGGGCCTTCCTTTGTTGGGAATGCTATTCTTCGGAAATTTATTGAAAGAGAGTGGAGTAACTCGTCGTCTTGCCGAAACAGCACGTGGACCGCTAATCGATGTCATTACGATTTTGCTGGGTGTTACGGTAGGTGCTTCGACTCAGGCATCGCAGTTCTTGACGATGGACTCTGTGAAAATATTCGCTTTAGGTGCTTTGTCATTTGTAATTGCTACGGCTGCCGGAATTTTATTTGTTAAGTTTTTTAATCTGTTTTTGAAAAAAGGAAATAAGATCAATCCGTTGATCGGAAATTCCGGAGTATCGGCTGTGCCCGATTCGGCACGTATATCTCAGGTAGTAGGGTTGGAATATGATCCGACTAACTATTTGTTGATGCATGCTATGGGACCTAATGTTGCGGGAGTTATAGGTTCTGCTGTTGCAGCCGGTATTTTGTTGGGATTCCTTGCATAAGGCATATATTGTATAGAAAAAAGAGGGTGACCCAAAAGTCAATAACGACTGAACGGGTCACCCTTTTTCATTATCTT
>OCAL01000295.1_pt1 | contig 24559 bp, 39 predicted proteins | sample 1477141 | NCBI WGS metagenome assembly OCAL01 (sample SAMEA2580295, study PRJEB22360) | human gut metagenome | biome: human gut; feature: human-associated habitat; material: faeces | place: Denmark | collected 2008/2010
GAAAGCCGTTTTTTTTTCACCCCCGACCATGATGCGCCGCCAGCCGCTACTGGTGTGCCACTGATGTCGTGTTTTACTGGTGTACGAGACCAGTTAACTTGGAATTTGATTGATTCAAGTTCAGACGCTTCACCGTCACCAATTTCGATTTCAGACAAACGTGCAGGGCCTTCCTTGTAGTATTTGCCTGTTGGTACTACTTCCTTGTACCAAATGATAAGATCATCAGCTACTGCGTCTTCTTTTTCTGCGACAAAGTTTTGAGCTTTATCGTCGTAATCACGGTGTCCCTCAAACGAACGACCGCGAGATTTTGAAGTAATGATTTTTTCTTTAGTACCATCACCATCGAAATAAGCAATGTCATCATCTTCTGCGTCGTTTTCTGGTGCAGATTCTTTGATACCTTTGGCAATCCACAAATATTTATCCTCAGTTGGTGGAGTGTCTGGATGTTCTGGGTCGTAAGGTGCGATATAGTGTTTGCGAATCGCATTTTTAAATTTAGCCATTAATTAAGGCTCCTTTCTACTTCTAGTCTTGCCTGCAAATCAAGCAAGTAAATGTAAAAGCCCTGCTCGTCGGCATCGTTTAAACTCGGTGTCTCGACGATCAAGGCTAGAAATGTATATGAGTTGTTTTTACTTGGTAGCTCAAAGCCAATTTTTGAAAGCTCGGTGTTTATCTTCCACAGAATAGCGTTAAGCATTTGCTGGTCCTTTGATTTAATAGCTATCTCATACGGTAGCGATAGAATCTGAGTACCAGCCATGTCTTCGTCTTCCACTTTGCCACCCGGCAATGGATAGACTGAAAGACTTTCGTTCTCGGAAAGATAATCAAGCTTGCATTTCAACGGCAGTCCAAGCGTATTGATGAAGTTTGCTAGAACTTCTGAAAAATCGTTATCGTTCATTAGTTAACCCCCATAGCTCGAAGCGCAACTTTGCCCCAGTTCTTACCATGCTTAGGAATAGCTTTCTTATCCCACCGCTTGCCAGTTCCGGGTGTAGTGTATTTGCTGAAAGTGAAGCTCCTATTTTTGTTATAGCTAGACCCATAGAATTGAGCTCTTGCATAAGGTCCCGGATATCTAATACCATCGCTAAAAGCTGAACCGCTAGCGCTCAAGGTTCCATCTCTACGAGGGATGAATGGCTGCATGTCGGTTATCATTTGACCAATCATGGCAACCTTTCCACGCTTGACAGCTTCTGGACTGCATTTCTTTTCGAGCCCTTGCAAGTCAACCTTAACGGTTACATTAGCACCCACTAGATCACCTCGATTTCATAGCAAAACACCTTGTCTTGCCTTGGATAGTAAACTGGAATGACGGAACGAATCTTATAATATCGTTTGCCGTCGTTAATCAAGCCATTTTCAAAACTCTCGTCAAGAACCACTGGACAATATTTCGGATAGACAAACAAAACACTCGGTTTTGATTCGCTACGGTTGTTAGTTGAACCGCTAACATTGAACTGCCTATCAAATCTAACAGGTTTTAGGGTTGTGGGCTCATCATATGTTACTTTTCCCCATACGTCCGTTTCACCCGTTAGCTTTTTGATTGTGACAGTATCAACTAGCATACGTTTGTCAATAACGGTCATAACATACCCCCCTATAGCCATATCCCGCTCCTTTAAGAGCGTTCAAAGCGTCAAGAGATAGATTATACCGGCTGCCCTCAGTGGACGCCTTAGACGTGTTCTTGTAGCTGATTGATGTCCGTCCAAGAGATACACTAGAGACTGATTGTTTTTCATCGGCGGTCATAATGCCGCTAGAATCAAGGTAAGCAATCTGAAAAGCCGTCGCTAATTTGACGGCTTTCTTTCGGTATTCCAGTTCTTTTTCAAAATCAACAAAGTCATAGAGGTTTCTAATAAACATATTGATAGCTAATTCTGCTCTAGCTCGTAGCTTTTCAAAGTTTTCGACCTCATCAAAACCAAGTTTTTCAAACTCATTTTCAGTTAGATAAGCGATTTTAACCACCTCCATAATAAAAAGGCGGTGTATTATCCGCCTTCTAGTTTATTCCTCGATTTCGTAACCGAGATTAAGAAATGCTGAAACAGCAACATCATTAGTAGCTGTGAAGCTAACGCCGTCTTTGGTCAAGACTACGCCGTTTACTGTTGTTTCTTCGTTCTTCTTAGCTGCTGCCATAGTTACCCCCTATTAGGCTGATTTGTGGACGTAGATGGCTTTCTTCTTGTTTTCCAAAACGAAAGCATCGTAACGGATACGCCCTTCAACAAGTTTCCCGTTAATTCCTGGTGGGTTATCGTGGATCTTGTAGTCTTCGAGCTTAACTGGTGATGTAGTAGCTACTGGGTGAGCAATAATGAACTCAACACCTTGTGGAAGACGGCCCGGTGTAAGAACAACTGGCATGCCGTCAATCATGCCAACCTGACCATTGATTGTGATTTGTTGCCCAAGGTCAGACTGTTTAACAAATGCTGGATCAAGCTTGATAAGTTTGTAGAATTTAGAAGATACGTGAAGCACGCGCCCAGCAGTTGGAACAAATGCCTCTGTAAGCTTGATTTGACCGTCAAGCACTGCTTCATAAGCGTTGTCTTTAGTAACCGCCGCTGTAACGATATTATCTGTGTCAGCACCGCCTGCAATAGTTGCGAATCGGTAAGTGTCAATCTCTGGGATAACAACTTCTGAAAGTTGACGGGCAAGAGCTTTACCAGCCTCCATAACACCGTTAGTGTCTTGTTCTGATTTCTTGTCAATAGTGAATGTGAAAGAGCGATCTTTCTTCAAAACCATTGTTTGAACAGTGTTACCGAGTTCATCCGCTGTACCGTAACGATTGACCCCGCTAGTTGTGTAGTCGTTCATTTGTGAAGTCGGAACAGAATACACTTTAACTGTGTCAACTCCAGTGAAGTCGAAATCTTGGTTAATGATACCAGTTGAAAGAGCTTCCTTAGTGAAGCGTTCATCAACTTTGTTGTCAAATTTCTGTGCGTAGTTAACAACCATGTTTTAAATACCTCTTTTCTTTTTATACGCTGTCAAAGCCTTCAAATAGGGCTTTATCTTCTGCGCTAATATCCTGCCCAGCGTCCGCTGCGGGATTGCCTGGAACCGTGAAATTAGGGCTTTGCGGCTCGCTTTGAGCTTGAAAAAGGTAAGGGCTAGACTCTTTAAGACCGTTGATAGTTTCTTCTAGGACTGGTTTGCCGTCCTCGCCTAATTCAATCTTGTCTAGGTCAATAAACTTCATAAGATCCTCAGAGTTATAAGCTCCTACGTCCTTCAATGCCAAAGCTACCGCATTAGTTTTTTTAACTTGGGCAAGGTTAGCTTCATTCTCGGTCTTGTAAGTGTCAAATTGAGCTTGTAGGTCCGCTAATTGTTGCTTAGCTTCTTCACTTGCTCCCTCTTTAGCTTTCAAGTCTTCGAGTGCTTTGCTTTGTTGCTCAAGTTGCTGTTTAAGGCTGTCGTTTTCAGCTTGTAGCTCGGACTTAGCTTGTGATTTAGCGTTCTCAATACCTGCCCCGTACGCTTGCATGATATTGTCAATCACACTCTTGTCTGTGATACCAGCTTCAACCAACATGTCTCGTTTCAAACTCATGTTTAAAACTCCTTTGTTTTACGTCCGGTGGACTGTATTAACCCAGTTTTACGACGTTTGGCAGGTCATGATAGTCTAATTCCTATCAGTCAAGATTTCGGATCACCAGCTTTCTTTTTCTGTTGCTTCCGCAGCTCGATTGCTGCTTTAGCTTGGTTAAAAGGGTCATCATAATACCTCTCTCTCGAATAATCTCGATATAGGAATGGATAACGTTTCAGATAGTCCCTCATAGCTGCCTGCTGTTTCCTAACTTGCCCCTTGTACTTGCTTATTAGCTCGTCATCCTCTAGCTTGTTAGCGACATGAAGCAACTCTTTTGACTTTCTGATAGAGCGTTCTATAGCTCGCTGTTTAGCTTGAGCGTTAGCGTTCTCTATCGCTTGCTCTGGCGTTAGGTCCTTTAAGTGTTCCGGTAAGTCCGGCTTATAGTTGGCACCTACAACGAATGGTGTTATCTCATGGCGGCAGTTAATACCGAGACAACCGCCTGCACTACCAAAACCATAATCGGATAGCGAGTAGATGCGTTCGCCTTTCTCAGTCCTAGCAGGGCCATGCGTAACTATTTGATGCTGCAACGGGGCGCACATCTCGCGGGCTGTTGATTTCATCGAATAATAGAATGTATCGATGCCCACTTCCTCAGCCGGTGCCATTCTAGCTTCACGATAGACCCGCCATGATGTCGAGCGAATAACTGTCCTAGCGTATGTGTCAGCTCTCCACCGCTTACCTTGCTTGTCAGTGAAACCATAGAAGCCCTTTTCAGCCCACTTCATAACCGTAGTAGATACGGCTTGAGTGGGGTTCATTACACCAGTGACAACCTTGGCAACTGTTTCCTCGACTATGGACTGATAGACCTTTCTGACACTGACTGGCAGTGTGGTATTGATAAGGTTGTTGATGTCTCCCATAGTCTGATTGACGTAGTTAGCTAGATTAATCTGGATAAGGTTGTTATCCACAAAATCACCACCACCCATGGAATCTAATAGCTGGGTTTTAGTGTCCTTGTATATCTGGTAGCCCTCGTTTTGAATGACATAGCGTAACTGCTGCTCAGCTACTCCGGACCTTTCAGCGATGAGCTTGATATTCTCGTCGTTGAGCAAGCCCATTTCACTCATTTTCTCGATTTGCCAAATATAAGGGTTATCCTCAAGGCTAGCACTGCCACGCTCTCTGATTCGGTCAACAACTTGGTCGAATAAGTCCATTGTCATTTGATGATAGATGTCAGCGACACGGCTAGCGTCTAGCATTAGCTGCTGATCATTTAGCTTGATAGGTTTCTTATTCGCCATAGGTTATCACTCCCCGTAAATTGACTTATCTTCTAGGCTTCTATCGTTGTTAGCTTCTTCAATGGTGTTGCCGTTGATTTCTGCTTTGATTGCCTTGGCTTCCTCTGGTGTCACGTTAAGGACCTTCTCAATGGCCATTGTTTCAGTGCCAAAGCCTGCGTTAACTACCTTAATCCAGTAATCAAGCTCTGCGTTTCGGTCAGTGAAGACACCATCATCAAGGTTAACGCTGATAGCGTCCATCTCTGGAATTGAGCCGCTATATAAGCCGTAAGCTTTAGCAAGCTCTAGCATTGATATGATTAGCTCCCTTAGTGATTGCTCGACCAGTGAGACAATACTGTTGCGCATTTGATAGGTGTCTGAGTTCTCACTGACAATCTCTGTCGCTGTCTTCATGCTCTTTCCGTCGAACGTAAACATGCCGGCTGACACACCTAACTGCATTTCAAACAAGCTCAGACCCTCATTGATAGCCTTGATATAGTCTTCTGCACGGATGGGTGTTGTAAGGTCGGTAATCTTAACACCGCCGTCAATGTCATTGCTCTCAAACTGCTCATAGACGTTTTGACCTACTTCAAATTGATGTCGGACAACAACCTTGCCGCCTTCCTCGGTATAGATAGGCTTAATCAGTTGAGCAGGAACAGCAACACGGCGCTGCCCCATTTTGACCTCCCACATAAACTGGTCATAGGTCTCGTTTAAGAAATCAATCGTAGTCTTAGCATTATCAAAAATAGATAGACCAAGAGGGCTATTGATATCCTTGTTATTCATGCCGGGGGCTTTCAGATAGGTAAATAGTGGACGGCTTAAACCGTGCAATTCTACGGTTTCTTCTAGGTCCTCATAGACCTCTGATAGTGGCACCCTTTGCCCTACGATATTTTGATTGTCTGAACGGTATAGCTCGTTTGATACGGTATATTTGCCATCTTTAGCCCACTCATGCAGCTCGATAAGCGTGTAATAGATTACCTTCTTACCCTGGTTTTTAGTGGTCTTAGTAACGATAGCAGCACTTGATACATCTTGAGTGTTCGATTGCAGTGGCAGAAAGACCGGTGCTTGCACAAATGACACCCTGACTTGCTCACCGTCAATATAAGGACGCATTGCAAGACCACCGAGGGCCAGACATGACTCTAGGTAGCGTTCAAAGTTCTTTGTGAAGCGGTCATTATTAAGCTGCTCTTGAATAAACTTGTCAGCCGTTGCATCATCCACCTTGATTTCAGCTTGTTCGTTGAATACAAGGCTAGCAATCTTCTTTGAAGCCGTTCTAGCAATAGGCAAGTGATTGAACGCCCTCTTTTGAGGCGTGCCGTTGCTATCGGTGTACTTGATAAGCGGATATTTACCGGCAAAGTATTTCAAACTCTCCCTAATGCGGTCATATTCAGCGATAGACACGGCGATTTTAGGGTGGTCTGTGATATTAGTTAGACTTTCCGTTGTCATAACGTATTTACTCCTTGTGAATAAGTCTTTAATGGTCTGTACTATTCCCATTATTAGCTCCTTTAAGCCTTCAAATCTAACGCTCTAGCGTTGTCTAATACGAAATATTTGAATTCATCGACGGTGTGGTCATCCTCTTTGATAACTTTAGGATCGTCTGTGTGTATCGTTTTCTCATCGTATCGATACATCTTGTGCTCTTCGTAGAATATCTTGTTACTTGGTATATCCAGATAATAGAAACGCCCCTCGGCTAACAGACTGATAACCATATCAACCATGGTCTGATTCTTCTTCTTGGCCACTGGGTGCCAGCGTTCCCTATAATCTTTGAAATACTGGTTACGAAGTGCACCCTCTGCACTATCAATGGTCATTTTAAGCTTAGGCACTCGGTACTGCTTCATAATCTTTTCGATAAAGTCATGGATCATAACCGTCAATTCACTCGGTGCCTTCTTAATCACTTGACCAGCCGGACTGTAATAGAATGTATCCAACAGAATCACGTTGCCTTTTGCTGTTAAGCCATAAGCACCGCATGCAGTGGCTGATTGTTGGTGTCCGGTATCGAGTGCGAACGATATCCCGATAAGTCTATCATCCGTTGGTAAGCTGTCGATAGCGTGGAACGTACTCATGTTATAGACTTGGTTACCAAGCCCAACCGCTTCACCTAAATACAAATAGCGATAGTAGTCGTAATCGTTCTGTTTAATGCGTTCGATATCCTCAAGCATTTGTTCAGTCACAAACCCTAACTCATCATCAAGATAGGTACTTGAGTGTGCTAGATAGTTGTCGTTAGTTTTAATGTCCTCAAACCACTCATTTATCCAACTATAAGGATTTCTAGGCGGGTTATAAGACCAAAAGAATTGCACAAACGGGGCTTTATCGTGCTTTTGCCGCATAAAAGTAACATTAGACTGGTCGAAATCCTCAGCGTCGTTAAACTCAGCCGCTTCCTCGTACCAAACTGCGATAATGTTCCCAATGTCATTTGATTTCAACTTTTGGAAATCGTCTTGCCCATAGAAGTAGAAAGTAGAACCAGTACGCTTATGAACTATCTTAAAAGGGCTTACAGTCGCCCTAAACTGGTTATCCAGACCAAATAGACTAATTGCCCATTGAACCTTATTAAACACGCTGTCGCGGATTGTATTAGCTACTTTCCGTATGACTACCACGTTAGCTTTTTCGCCTTGCACGATGTACTTAATCATCATATAGACAAGCTTCAGCACGATTACGGATGACTTAAAAGAGTTACGCCCACCTTTAAGCACGTTATAAGGCTTTTGAGACTGCCAAACAGCTTTGAAATGCGGGTTAACGTTTTTCTGAATGTCAATCGTTGCCATCTGGGATATCCTCCCATGCGTTGACAATATTGAGGTTCATTGTACCTTCAACACCGCTGTCTAACTGTTCTCTTAGCTTTCTAATTTCAAGTTCCAATTTCTCGGACTGTTTAGCCGTTGGATAGCGTTTCAAGATTTCAGTAATAGCCTTGATAACCGTGTTGTTGTCAGCCTTCTTCATCAGTCTTTCAACTTCACCGGTTAGCGGGTTCATCATCAAAACTTCTTCGTCTCGTTTACCCCTAGCAATGTCGGACAAGATGGACAAGGCTTCTTTTGCACTCATGATGTTCGCATCGTGCATTTTCTCAACTTCCGCTTGGATAAAGCTTTTTATTTCAGCTTTTTTCAGCAATTTCTCAGCTTGTGCGCCCGATGTTCTCGGACTATATCCTGCGTTAATTGCCGCCTGCGTGCCATTGCCTAATTTGATGTACTCGCTAGCAAATAATTTCTGTCGTTGATTTAGCCCAATATGTCCACCCCCCCTTCGTTGCTAGATTTTGTGCATAAAAAAGACAACCCACAAAGTGAGCTGTCTCTGATTTTCTTCGATAATATAATAATACCACTTTAAACAGTTGTAAGATACCGTGAATTATCCATCAAAATACCGTTATTTCAACATTCTACAACTAATTTGCCATCTCTATACAATTCTGCAAATGCTAGGATAGCATTATTTAGCAATTCTTGAAAAGCCGTCCTTTCGAATCCGATTGCCTGGGCGATTTGCCAGTTTGGTTTCGGTGGGTATGCCAGGTATTTTTCTATCAGTATTCTGCGATAGTCTGGACGATATAGCCCGCTAACTGCTTGCTCTATGGCTTTTAGCTCGTTCATAGCATCAACACGCCTAACCGCGATATTTTCCACTGGTCTGCTCACTCCGCTGCCACCTCTGGGCATGAAAGTGAACTCTTGTGTAATCTTCTGCTCAGCGCTATCGTGTGCTATCTCTCGCCATCTTGGATATTCTCGAAGTTTTCGCTTGCAACCTCTGATAGTTGCTTTCTCATCAATTTCCGGCAATAGCATTGTTCTGTCCTCTTTGGTATAATAGTAGTGTTGACTTTCAAAGAGTGCCGGCCATTGTGTCGGTCTTTTTTTGTTTGGCTCAAGAAACGTTAAGAGATTTTATTGAAAAGATAGAATACGTATTTATTCTTGGGGTGTTTCTCAAGCCTTTTATCACCTCCTTTCTAGCCATCGACACCAGCAAGGTCTTTGGCTATTTTGTAATGCAAGATATCAATAAGAAAGAGGGTGTTTCACATCCTTTTTTCTTAAATTTGCTGGGTTTTGTCGAGCAAGGTCTGTCAGCTTGCTCGGTGTTAAAAAAGTGTCGAAAAGTGTTCAAGCCACTAAAATCTATTTGTTTATTTTTTAGTGTTTTGACAGACAATAGCTAGTGAGGGAATCGAGCCCTCGTAAACCATTCTAGCTACACGCCTAACGCATAGGCAGTATATAAGGCTTTTTTGACCGTGGTCTTCTCACGACCTAACTTGCCCTTGGTCCGATATTTAAGAATGATGCGATCAACTTCGTTGTCCAACCTCTCACTCCACTCATAGTTATTAAATACATAATCAATAATTTCGCTGAATAAGTCTCTGGAAAGTAGCCCTTCCATTTGAATGACCTTGAGCGGTGTTAGGACGATACATTCGACATAGCAGCGATTGATTGAGTCCTTGATTCTGTTAGCTTCTTTTCTATCGCAGCCTTTAACGTCCATGATGTATTTAGCTAGGCTATTCTTATAATTCGCCCGAAGTTCTTCTACTTCCACACGAAACTGCTTGAAAAGTTCTTCTGGGAGACCTGCGTTGGTTTTATCCAAAAATGGGCGCGTGGTTTTACCTCTTGTATAGTGTTGTGACAGATATGCTTGTAGGTCGTTATAAAGCTCGTCTGAAATGATGCCTTTCAGTCTATCAACTGTTTGAGGTGAGATCCTCGCGCGTTCAACGACTGCACTGTTGAGTGCTTGCAAAATGATAATCGCTTGTTTCTCACTGCACTGTCTTACTTTTTGGAAATGTTGCTTATAATCTCTTGGATGTGCATCTTTAAGTGCCGCATGCTCACTAACTAACCGTTGATGTAATTCTGGTGTCAGCCCTGAATATTGGTATTTAACGCTCATGAGCCACGCCCTCTTAGATAGCTAGGGATATCATCCCCGACATTCACGCTGTCGTACTGCTCCTTGCTGACAAGGAATTTGCCGTAAGCCCCACAATCGAGCGTGTAGAGCTTCCCTACCATAGATTTTCCAGTAACCTTGCCATGTAATTCAACTGCATTATCAGCTTTGTGGATAACCACGGTCTCGATAGGTCTATTAACCACTCGTAGAACAGTAGTCACGTTAATGGCCAGTGAGACCAGTAGTAGGATTGTCGCTATCGTTAAATCTTTATGTTTCACTCATAAACTCCTTATATACTTTTTCGAAAATCTCACAAACCAAACTTTGAGGAATATTTGACCTCTCATTATAAGATTTCGTCCAATCTTGAAATTTGATGTCATTTGGTTTCTTTTCGTTTTTTAAATTCAGTTCAATGTTCCCAGAAAAACGGGTTGGTTTAGAAATCGGATAATCATCATAGTTGTTGTACCTCGTATGATTTTCAAATGGGATTTCGAAACCTAGCACTCTCTCGATGTATTGCCAAATCCTGCCATGAGCTGGATTCTCTATGATCCAATATTTTGGCTTATATCGTTTAATGATTTCAACTGTATTGAACACACACAATTCACCATTAATGCGTTTCATGAGTTGCTTATTGGGATAAAATTGATATCTGTCATAATCTTTATGATCTCGAATGGTAAATATTGACAATGGCTCTTGTGGTTGAAATAAAGAATCACCTTGCTCTTGTTTCCAACACGCATTACCTCTATCCATGGCGCTAGCGTTAGACCAACTTTCACACGGCGGGCTAGCGATAATCAGATCAGGTTTAGGCAATTTGTCCAATGTGTCAAATAGGGTGTTATTTCCAAACAAACGGCTATAATCAGCTAAATTCAGATTGATAAAATGATGATTTTTATTTTCGATATCAATACCTATTGGATAGATTTCAATATCTTTGCCCAGTTTCTTTACACCTTTTGTGTATGATCCGTTCCCACTGTCAAATAACGCCCAGACAATCATTTTCAAAGGTCTTCCTCCTTGACGACTGTTTAAGATTATTCATCCGTTACCTCTTTCACTTCCACGCCTGGGCAATCGAACACCCAGCCGAAGCCGTTTGATTCAAGCTCTTTGCGGGTGTGCTTGGTTCTATAGCCTTTAATTTCGTAATTTGATGCAAAAAACCATTCGTGATTGTCTAAATTTTCATTAAGATGGGTGGCGTATCCATCAACCCCCTTGATTCTAACCTCGTATTTAGGTTCTTTCTCGACCTCGTAGCCTAAAGTCCAAGCGAGGGCGAAAGTTTCTTGGTTTGTCTCTGTTCCTAGAAATTCTTTTAGTTTTGAACAATCTTCTTGACTTTCATAATTGTAAAAATCTATATCACTAATAAATAAAGCCCGCCCCAGATTAACGTTAGTAAATTTACAATACTTAATCCAATCTGCCACAAACTGCGGGATGGCTGGTTTAGGGAAGAAAGAATCGTATAGGTCTTCTGCGTATGATACAGAGATATGCCCGATTGTCGATAATTTTTCGATTGCTTCTTGTCTATTCATCACATTCCACCATTTCAACCTTGTATTTTCGTGCATTGCGATATTTCACACCTCGTAAGCGGTGTAATTCATTAATCGCATCGTTTTTATTGCTGAAGACATGCTCGCTATCTTCCATATTGTCGTAATAGACGATAACCTTGTATTTCATAGTTCTGTTTCCTTCGCTTCGTAATAATCGATTTTGGCAAAATTCTTAGGACTAATAGTAATCATCCTATCTTTTGGTTCAATTTGATGTAACTGAAGACATTGTATATTGCCTACCTCGAGCCATTCCAGCATGTCCAGAATACGTTCGAGATCTTCTTTCACCTTGATGGTTTCATCCATATATGGATTCTGTAATCTAATTTCTGTCATTGTTTTACTTCCTTTACGTTGCGTAGTTCCATCATCTTCCTTAACAAGTCTTCATCCGGCAACTGTTCTAGTGTCAGAATGCGATTAAGTTTCTTAACGTCGATGCCTAGCTTAATGCTGATTAGTTCCATATCCTTACGATTAGACCAAAACCACCTTGAAAATTCTTGGGTCTGATCTAATACGCTTGTATGCCCATAGTTGCCCGGTGCGTATACACCAACCAACTTGTCCTTATATTTGCTATTCATTTGAGCTCCTTGATTTCAAATTCAATGCGTGGGTTAGGACTGTACTTCTTGCGAGCTCTTAAATCGCAAACAATACTGTCATCCGTCCACACGATACCCTTCTTATCAACTTTGTTGTAACCAGCTTTTGAAATACTGTCAAAGAGCGATTTGACCAGATTATCAACGTCTGGAATTTTAGCATGCCAAAGCATTTCGGACATGAATTTCTTGAATGTATCCCACGTTTTAGCTCTAGCTTTTGGCGTGGGCTTTTTTGATACGCTCAGCGGTGCTTTCATGTAAAAGGTGACATCAACCATAATCGGGCCGTCAAAGAATTGTCCGTCATATTCTTGCTCGATAAGTTGCGAGCACTGACGTCTCCAAGCCTTCATTTTAGGGTCTTCATAAGTTCCAAATTTGCTAAATCGTGGCCTCGTTTGTGGTTTAGGCTCGATGTTTAAAATCATTTTCATGCTTCAACCACCACAATCTCGTAATTATCGAGCGTTCTCCCATTTTTAATAACATTGCTCAAATAGCTTTTATTTCTCCCAAGAAATACACTAGCCGCTCTTAAACTGTCGAATTTCATTGTTACACCGTCCGCCTTGCTTACTAGAGTCACTTTCTTATTTGTTTGTAGCAAACCGTTTTTGAACGCATGCCTTATGTTTTCAGACCTTGTCACCCATTCAAGATTTTCTACGGAGTTATCTAATGGATTACCGTTTTTGTGATTGACATAGTCTTTATTTTCTGGGTTTGGTATGAAAGTTTGAGCAATCAGCCTACTCACTAGGTGAGTTGTCATCTTTTTGTTTTCCCACAATTTCACTCGCTTATCATAGTGATTGCTTCTTTTCCTTTTTTCTATCTGAGGTTTTATCTCTCTTTGTTTCCAAACTCTTTTTGTTGTCTTTCCTCTTACAAAACTATAAGTTGTTTTATTTTTGCAGGACCAAATTGTCCCATCCGAATGTGCTTCATATATCCCCTCATACCCCTTTATTTCTTTAACATCCATAAACCCTCCTCAAATTAGAACGGTAGCATATCACTACTGATATCCTTTAGGTTACTGTTCCCGTATGGGCTACTGTCCCTTGCAAAGTTTGGACCTTGCTGTTGCGGTGCTTGCTGACCGTATGGCCCAACATAGCCGTTATCATTGCCAAACGCTCCCGATGTATTCCCTTGAGTAGCATTGCTACCTTCACGCGCCGCACGGCTTTCCAACATTTGGAAGTTCTCAGCGACAACCTCAGTCACATACACTTTTTGACCTTGCTGATTCTCGTAGCTGCGGGTCTGGATGCGTCCAGTAATTCCAATCAATGCGCCTTTTTTAGCCCAATTAGCCAAATTTTCAGCTTGCTGGCGCCAGATAACACAGTTAATAAAGTCGGTTTCACGTTCGCCGTTAGCGTCCTTGAAGTTACGGTTAACCGCAAGGCTGAAAGATGCTACTGCGATATTGTTCCCTGTATATTTAAGTTCGGGGTCACGGGTTAGGCGACCAACAAGGCAGACCGAATTTAACATAATTTTTCTCCTTTTCTCTATTCACGATGAAGTCGTCCAGCGTGGGTTTAGATTTTTGTCTTGACATTAATTTAGATGTATTTTCAATTCTTCTTCGGTCATACTGGCTATGTTTTGATAGCCGCTGACAGTGTAGTTTTGTTTGTATTCCCAACCGTTTTCGCTAAGTAAACGTTTAAATCTGTCTTTATCGTCTGAATCTTCAAAGTAGACTTCAAGTGTCATTTTTTGGCGATAACATTTTGGTTCTGGAATGTTAGCTTCTTCAATTGTTGGCGTGTTTTCGATAATTTCGCCTGTTTCTGAATCAACAACTAATGCCGTTGGTGTTGTTTCTACTATTTTTTCTTTTTGCTTTTGTAATTCAGCTTGTCGCAGTGCTTCTTGTTCTTGTCTTTGGCGTTCAGCTTCTTGCTTTTGTAATTCAAAAGCATGGTCTGAACGAATCTGATCCAACACCTCTGCTAATGTCAGATTTTGAAGCATGCGGATATACGGTTGGTCGGTCATTCCGTACTCTGAACAAAGTCCGGATATGGATTGAGTGGCTTTTTTAAATTCCTCTTGTTTTTGATATTCAAAAGTAACCATGTCGTCTAATGCCTTCATAGTCGCTTTTTTAAGAGTTACACCGTCCGCCATAAAATCGCCATTTTTGAGGTATTCCGTTGCTTTTCCGTCAAAAATGCGAGGGTCAATCATATATTCGCTGGCTTTGTTAGCTAAATAACTTTTAACCGTGTCCAATCTCAGTGTTTTTTGATGATTTTCAAACTCTTTCACATCATTTGCAATTTGGTTGATAATGTTTTTAAGAGGTTTCTCTGTTTCTTTGATGTATTTTTCAAAATCCGTCGCTGGCTTTGATAACTCATTCTTGATTTTGATACGTTCGTCTGAAATTTGCTTGGTTAATTTTCGCAATTCAGCCAAGATTTTCTTGTCGTCTTTGATAGTGCCGGCGGTGACTGTGTAATTTTGATACTTAGCAACTACATCAGCAATGCCTTTTTCAAAAACCTCTTGCCCTACAATTTCAACTTTGGCTTGTTCAATATTAACTTGTAATTCTTGCATTGTTCACACCTCGTTAATAGTCGAGAAGTTCGCCTTGAACTGGCTCGCTTTGTGAGTTAGCAACCGGTTGAGAATTGCTTTCGCTTGTTTGTTGGAAATGCGTTTGTTCTTGCTTCATTTGTTCGATTTGCGCCAACTTGCGAGCTCTAACATCCTCTTGTGTCTCTTGTGGCGTTACATCCTTGATTCTGTCGAAAGTTTCACCGCCGTCATCCTCGGTGTACATACTTCCTAAATCCTCTGGGAAGGCTTCACGTAAGGCATTGACAAGAGCGGTTTTTCTAATCATGGTAGCTGGCATAGCGTTCCAAGTGCTTTGCTTTTTATCGTATTCTTCACGACTAACGAAAACCTCTACAGGAACCTTGAAATTCTTGCGGTAAACTCTTGCCCAGCCACCGACGAGTGTGTCGTTAGGTAGCAGCAGCGCCCCTTTTCGCTCTACCATATCACCAGAATCGTCAACAACTACCACTCCGGCTTCAAAGCCTTCATAGTTTGGGTTTTGTGCTGCACGCTTCAAGAATGCTTCTTTTGAGACGATTAAGCTAAATTCAGCCCCACCATTTTTCTTTTTGTAAGCTACGATATAGACCTCGTTTAGCAATGGGTTGAGGTTACGACCTTTAATCAGCGATAAAGCTTGCCCAACTTGTTTTTCTGTCAGCAAATCTTGTGGGTCGTAGTATCGTTTGATATCTTGAAACGTCCAGGCACTTGTATCTGTTGAAATATCCCTTTTGTTTTGTGTTTGTAGTTGATTCGTCATACTTTTTGTCTTCCTTTCTTTGTTTTGAATGCCCTTATTTCGCATTTTAATGGGGTGTAGTGCAATTTTAGGCGTGTTCTCGAGTATGTCGATTAAATACCACCTTCGAGCGGTAGCCAAACGCCATATATTCGTTCATTTTCTCTATAAATGAATACAAGTCTAAATCATCCATCATTTTCTGTTTGTGCTCTTTCGAGAATACAAGGCCGTGAATACGCTCGTAGTCTTCAAAGAGCTTTAGTTTAACTTCCGTTTCTGTCAAAGCATCATCCTCTTATCTTGTTGTGTCTTGAATTGATAAACATGCTCATTCGTCGTTCCAAGTCCTGTCTTCTTGAAAACTCGAGAATAGACACGCTTTCCATAAGTGCCCATAATGTCCCGTGGACTTAGGTTAGTGGTAATGATAGTTTTGGTACGCTTGTTCAAAATACTGTACAAAATACCGTTAGACCACTCTGTCACTTTTTCAGTCCCTAAATCGTCGAGCACAAGCCATTCAGCTTCAGATATGCGCCTGATATACTCAGCTTCAAGACTGAAATCCTCTTTGATTTTGGCTAATAGGTCTACTACGTTGATGAATAGCCCCATTTTTTTCGTGTGATCCGACAAGGCTTTAAGTGCTGAATAAGCTAGATGGCTTTTGCCCACTCCAGTGTCACCAATCAAAACAATGTTGTAGTCTTGACCGTCAAGAAAGCCTTTGAGCTGACTTCTAACATTTTTCAAGTCTTCTTTCTGCTCTCTAGTTACTACTTGGTAATTGTCAAAGCTAGCGTTTTTTAAATCATCATCAAGCAGACTGAAATCTTTGAGGAAGTACAAGCGTTTCTGCTCTTGCTCTTGTTCGTACTGCTCTTGTGCCTTGATGGCATTCTGTTGATTTTGTTCTTCCCTGTGGCAAAACTCACACACTGTGTAGGGTTTTGAGTTCGGAAACTGAATCGTGACATAGTGCCGTTGGTGCTTGTCGCAGTATTTATCGCTAACCGTCATATACTGCTTGCGCATTTGTTTGGCTGTTTGCTCTAAACTCATAAGCATCACCTCTAATATTTGCTACAAGCTGGGCCAAATTTAACGGGTCTGTCATCATCAAAACTTTTACGACTGTCAAATTTACGTTGTTCTTCATCTTGCTGGGCAGCGGTATGTATTCCGTTTTGTGCCCATGCTCTTAAGATGGAGTTGATATACCCAAAACCTCTTTTTGAGTTATCGGCAGCTCTATCTATGGCACGTTTAACCAACATGATTTCCAACTTATCGAAATCGATATAGCCTTTCAGTTTTTCCATTTGGTATCCATCGATAGGTCCAATTCTTTCTTGGTAATATTCAAAAATATTAAAATCTGATTGACTATCAGCAGCAGCAGAAGAAGACATTTGACTATTTTCTGATGTTTCATCCTCTCTACTGTTAAATTTACTTAAATTATATTTACTTTCATTATCTTTACTTATATTGGGGAAACCAGTGGTTGCCGTTTGGTTTACCAGTGGTTTACCAGTGGTTTCGTCGGTAGTTTCGTTTAGCAATTCTTTATAAATGCTAGGTATATATCTGTCTTTTCTGACCGTATTCTGTTCGTGGAAATCGACCACAAAATAAACCATTTCATCATTAAGAGGTTTTACGAATTGCTTGATAACTAGAAGTCCTAAATTGTCCTCGTTAGCTCCTATCATTCTGAGAATTGGGAATGCTTCCACCACCCCATCATCGTCGCAATTTTGGATGAGGTGAAAATAAAGAGCTTGTGCTTCGAGGGGCAAACGTAAGAATCGATGTGTTTGAGTGACAGTTTTACTTATCATTCTACGGTTTCCCATTTTTACCTCCTACGTAATAGTATTTTTGATTGTCTGCCATATTTAATGCCTCCCTCCCACCGCTGCTAATTATTTAATTATTTTTCGTTACGTTTTTTAAACCCAAGAGTAAGTCCAGTGATACCTGCTGCGATTACTACCAATCCAAGAGTGCTAGCAATTCCTTCTTTCTCTCCAGTATTAGGTAGGACACCACCGTAAACGGCTGTTTTAGGTGTCTCTTTGCTCACTGGTGCGAGGTTGTAAGATACTGTGGTAGATTGTGCCACTTTGCCATTAGAACGCTCTACGCTCGTTTTAGGGGCTTTTTCTGGCGTGCTAGGTTTTTCTGGTGTTGGTTTAGTTGGTTCCTCTGGAATTTCAAGTTCTGGCAAGTCCAAAACTGGTGCATCAAATGGTACGACACCTCCAGACCATTCTGGCTTATCAATGCTAGGTGCATCGAATGGAGTAGTTCCGCCATTCCATTCTGGAATTTCTACGACTGGAGCTGGTGGCATCATTGGGATATCTTTTAGATCGATAGAAGGTTTTTCAAGAATTGGCGCATCATTTGGCACTGTTCCAATTGGTTCAGTGTATTCAGGTTTCACACGTTCTTCGGGAATACCAGGAATGCCGCCGTTAAATTCAGGAATGTCAACTTTTGGAGCTTCACGAGGAATCTCAAATGTAGGTTCTGGTTTATTTTCACCGCTCGCATCACCCTTTCCTCCTACGAGTTGCACATAGCTATACGAAGTAGCTCCATCTGTTTCTGCTTTCAACTCAATTTTGTTCGTTGGGTTAACTGAGTCCTTGACAGCGTTAACAAGCTTAGTCTTATAGTTGATGTAGATCATGTGATCCAAGCGATCCATCTTGATAGTAAAGCCACGATCTGACTTACTGATAGACTTAACTAAGTCCATAGCTGAGCCTTTGTCAATCCAAGGGTCTACGCTTTCAATCGATTTGATTTCGAAGTAATTATCAACAAGCTTTTGATTATCACTCATCTCATCAATGATTGTGACGTAATTCAATAGACGTTTAGCGTAGTTAATACGAGCAGTCCAGTTGATAACAGTTGGGTCATTCTCGTCTTGACTACCCCATTTAGAAAGCAATTCATCTTTACCGATTTCTTGCTCTTTTCCAATATTTACAGTAACCACTGTACCATTGAAATTAACGTTAACTGGCTTGCCACTTTCAACCTTGTCAGTCCACTTAGCATCGAGCTTCAATGACATTTGTTTATTGAGTGGATGGTTCTTGAAGTAATCGTTAAATACGGTTGTTACTGTTTGTGTCTTAGGGTCAGTTGAAGCCTTACCAACAACAGCTTTTTCTGGGTTATAGACATCAAAATCATAGTTTGTTTGGAAGTTGATTTCTTTTGGAAGGTTGAATGTTACCTTATCCCCTTCGTTGATAGGCATGCTATCTGGGAATTTAACGTCTTTATATTCCACTGTAAAACCACTGTATTTACCAGTTCCGTTGGATTGGTCAACGACAACATCTGGATTAGTTACTTTAATTTCGTTGTCTTCTTTGACAAATTCAGTAGGCTGTTTAGGTGTTTCTGCCACTGGTTGAGTTTCAACGGTTGGTGTGCTTGTTGCTGGAGTTTCTGCAATCGGTTGAGATTCTACTGGTGCTGGTGGAGTAAATACTGGTGTTTCCGCTACGGGTGCCACTGTTTCAGACGGCGTCACTGTAATGTTGCCGCCGTTATCAGCAGTGTAGACGTTAGCACCCGCCGGTTGTGTGTCCACCACTGGTTGAGTGGTTTCGTCCGCTGATACTGCCCCAGCACCGATAAGCAATGCGGTAGCAAGAGCTAGTGTTCCGCAAAGCCCGAAAGCTTTAGTTTTAACGTAAGATGGTTTTGCAATTTGTTGTGTAAACATGGTATAATCTCCTTGGTATAATTTTCTTGCATGGGCCCTAACCCATGCTTTTTTAGTGCTCTCAACGTGCACCCAACGCCCCACCGTGTCATGTTTTTCAATGTTTTATTAGACTTTTTGGGGAAGATTAGGAAAAAAGTAATTTAGTAAAGTTTTTTTGGGAAAAATTATGGGTATAAGTTACACTCCACGGCAGGGCCATGGCTGCACGCTAAAAGATTGACGTTATTTTGTGTACTTGTTCTTGAGTCGTTCGCTTTTTTCCTCTGGGGTTTCAACCCATTCAAAGAACGGCTCTTGCTGTTTGGGTTTCTTTCTGTTTAGCAATTTCTTTAGTAGCTTCATGCAATTACCCCACCAATTGATCTAATGGCAATCCGTGGTCAGCGTTGAAATCTCTTACCTTTTCGTCAATCATGCGATACGGTCTTGCCTCAAAGACTTCTACTTCATTTTGCTTTTTGCTCCAAATCCATCCAAATAGTTTTTTCATTTTTAATTTCCTTTCTGTTTTCCCTAACCTCACTAGTGAGCTAGAGGTGTTTTTTTAAATATCCAAAATATCGTGCGTTCTGCATGTAGCAATAAAATCAATTGCTACATCTTGAAATAGATCTTTACATTTACTGTCTGGTGTGTCTGGTTTGCTACAAACATCTCTATACATCAGACATATTGTGTCGATATTATCAAGCTCGTCTTTTGCTTTTTTTGAGACATCCATCGTCTGATTGATGTAAAGAATTAACTTTGTAATGTTGTCGAGAGCAGGGATGCCACCTTCCATCTTGCGGAAGTCTTTCTCAAATTGGATAGCGCACGCTACCAACCTCTGGGTGTAATGATTGTTTTTCATGTTTTGCTCCTTGATGTTATTTAAATCTGTTTCTAGTTTTCCACTCGATGAAGGACTTAAACCCTTCATAGTTGATGAAAACCAGTTTATGCGTCGGGTTGAATACGTAGTCCCGAAAGTCTTTGTTGTCCCTCATTTCTCGAATAAGGTTCTTTGCCATCGACTTCCCCAGGCCTTCCCACCGCTGCATGAGGTGATCATAGTCTCCCCACTCAGCTGTTTCGTTAACTCCGACTGGTTTGTAGGTGATTTCCATTGTTTGCCCTTTCTGATATAATTGATTCAAGAGGTGTTTAAAATGATTGAAACTGTATCAAAACAAGCTAGAACGTTGTTGAAAGAAATGATTAAAGTTAAGGGTGATTCCAACTGTGTCATTTACGAAGATTACTCAGATTTAATCGAGCGAAATCCACTCGCTACCGAAGAATTAATCTTGTTGTCATTCGTTGAGCAATACCTAACGAATGATTTTAGAATCACTAGCAGGGGTCTTATCTTCCTTCAGCAATACAAAACTTTCTCACGCCAACTTTGGCTCACAAGTTTTTGGATACCTCTTGCCGTTTCAGTGTTTGGAACATCCATCACACTACTTATTCAGAATTGGTTATTTAACTAACAGCCAGAATATCGCTGTGCCAATAACAACTCCGATTAAGCTGCCGATGATGGCTAATGCTACATCATATCCGTCTAAGTTCGACTCAAAGAAATATTTGAGTTTTTTTAATGCCTTCATTTCTTGTCCTTTTCCTAAACTGTTAAGCGTTCTTGATTAAGAAACTTGTTAATGAAATACTGTTGACCCTTGCCAGTAACCTTAGTTGTCGTGTTGGTAGTTGTGTGTCCGTCAGCGTGATTGATATTTGTCTTTTTCAACTCAAACAGCTTTAAATCCATGCTCTTTTGCGTTGGTTGATTCCAAGAATCCCCACGGCGACTAATTAGATAGCCGTTAGAGCGTAGCCACTGAAAGAGTTTGTTTTGACCGATATCAATCCCATTCTGTTTCAAGATTTTAGCCAGCTCACCAATCAGACAAGATGACTTGCTAGCACTTACTGCATCAGCAAACAGCACCTTAGGACGGTCAGCTTCAATCTGTGCTTCTAGCTTATGGACTTTCTTATCAGCCATGAGCAACGCTCTTGCCATGATTTTCTCTGGACTATTGAAATCTTTCTCAACTTGGATGAAGTATTCTCTGACTTCGTGCCCTTTACTTGTTTTTGACATCATAGCTAAATGCTCAGCCATTCGGATTGTGACGGCATAGTCTTGTAATTTCTTTGTTCCGCCGTATTGATTTTGCTGTGTAGTTGTAACTACGGAGCTAAAATCTTCGTTTTCTTTGAACATTTTGAAGTTTTGCTCAACCCACTGACTGAAACGGGTTTTAACTTCTAATGTTTTGTGAAGTTGTCTCGCACTAATGATAGGCTCATTGTTTTCGTTTAACGTTACATTAATTAATTCGTTCATTGCCACTTCCTTTCTTAATTCTTGACTTGAATTTAATTCAAGTTTTACTGTAAAAAAATATCAGATACCGTACAAATCAGACGATTGAATGTGGTATTTATTACAAATGATTACCATGTTCTTAGGAGAAATAGAAAGCACGTTCTTCTCCCAAGCGCTGACTGTTTGAGCTGTCGTACCAACGCTTTTAGCAAATTCTTCTTGCGTCATATTATGACGGGCTCGAAGTTCTTTGATTGTAATCTTTGGAACTATTTTTGTCATTTTGTTCCTCCTCTCTAACTAACTTACAAACATATTGTAACTTGAATTTAATTCAATGTCAACAGTTTTGTTGATTTTTTTTCAAGTTTTTTTAGTTTTTTTATAGAACAACTTGAAAATTAGGAAAGTCTACTATATAATGCTAATATAAACAGCAAGGAGAAAGATATGGATTTGAATAAGCAAAGAGGAAGTAGAATTGAAAGTTTGAGAGCTAACAAGGGCATTAGTCAACTTGAATTAGCGAAAATGTTAGGGTATAAGTCTGACTCAACTATTTCGAAGTGGGAAAGCGGTGCTAGTATTCCAACGGGGGCAAAGATTGTAAAATTAGCTCAAGCTTTAGGAACTTCCACGGACTACATCTTGTATGGAGTCGATAAGCCTGCTGTCTCTGATATTCAATCTATCTATGATGACCTAAATGACATTAACAAGAAAAAAGTAGTAGATTTAGCTCTTACCTTGCGTGATAAACAAAACAGAAAGCCAATTCAAATGACTACTGTTTTTATCACAGGTTTTGTTTCTGCTGGTAACGGGGTCATGCAAGACGACTATGTAGACGCTGAAATCACGATTCCCTCTAATGAGGTTCCTGATGAATTTGACAGCGTTGCAAAAGTGATAGGCGAAAGTATGTCGCCTAAAATAAAAGACGGAGACCTACTTTTTATCAAGCATACCCCGCAAATAGAGAATAATGATATTGCAATTTTTCAAGTTAATGGCGAGAACTATGTCAAACAGTTCAAATCAAACGGGACACCATACCTGAAGTCACTTAACCCCGACTACGACAATGTCTATCTTTCAGAAAATGACGACATCCGAACAATCGGGGAAGTCGTAGATATCTATAGAGTTTAAATTATGTGCAATCACTGAACCACATTAAAAGCTGGGAGGAAATTTTATGAAAAAATTATTGTCTGTAGGCTTAATAAGCCTTTCCATTGTAAGTCTTGCTGCTTGTTCTCAAACCAAAAGCACGTCTTCTCAAACTAGCTCGACGTCAAAGGCTAAAACTGAGCAGTCAAGTGAGAGCAACGTTCCTAAGGAGTACAAAACAGCTGTAACTAAAGCTAAGCAGTACGCTAGTACCGTCTATATGTCTAAAGAGGGATTGCGTGCTCAACTAGTAAGTTTTGATAAATACTCTCAAGAGGCCGCTGACTATGCTGTAGAGAATTCTGGTATTGATTACAACAAACAAGCTGTTGAAAAAGCGAAACAATATCAAGATACTGTGGCTATGTCTCCAGACGCAATACGTGATCAATTGGTAAATTTCGACAAATTTACACAAGAAGAAGCTGACTACGCTGTCCAAAATCTGAAATAAAACAAAAAAGCCCTACACTCACCGTCGCCAAACTTAGAGTGTAGAGCAAGCATCACAGAAAAAATCGTGTAAACTGAGAGCAGTCTTACAAGTCTTTTTCTGTACCCATTTTACCAAAAATAAGGAGATGTGACAATGTGGGTAGAAGAATTACCGAATGGGAAATATAAATATTTCGAAAGATACAAGGACACTTACACTGAGAAATGGAAACGAGTATCTGTCACTCTATCCAGCGGCTCGAACCGAGCAAAGAAAGAAGCTCAACGCTTACTTGATGATAAGATAGCCCAGAAGATAGAATCATCAAGCACTACTAACGTGTCATTCCATAGTGCCTTCAATGAGTGGTGGGAGTTCCACCAAAAGCAGATTAAGTTAAGCTCAATCAAGAGCCTTGCAGCATCCGTTAAGCGAATATCTGACACTATTGAACAAGGAACTATCCTATCAAATATCAATGTCAGACTTATCCAATCCTTGCTAGACACTGAAGACTGGACAGATTCACAAAAATATCGTGCCAAGACCGTACTAAATACATTCTTCGATTACGCTATGGATCAACAACTTATAACCGATAACCCATCACGAAAAGCCCGACTGCCAAAGAAGACCAATAAACTTGAGAAACAGCAAGCTGCCAAGAATAAGTACTTAGAACCAGACGAATACAGTCGCTTATTGAAAGAACTCTATCGAAAAGATATAACGCTGAGATACGCTCTAGCGTGTGAGTTTATGCTTTTAAACGGCTGTCGGATTGGTGAATTAGCTGGTTTGACTGTATCAGATTACCACAAAGAGACACGCTCTTTGGATATCCACACCTCTTTCAACAGATACATCCCAGAAAACGAAGGAACAAAAACAGTCGCTAGTTACCGAACTACCTACCTCACCAACCGTGAGATGGAAATCATTGACCAGATACTAGAGTTGAAAGAGTTAAGCGAATCAACCAACCCAGATTGGTATCATAGCGATAAGATTTTCACGACCAACACTGGTAAACCTATTCATAGCACTATTTTAAGTGCATCACTCCAACGAGCTAATGCCAGACTGGAAACACCTATTGATAAGCATCTATCCCCTCATATCTTCAGACATACCACTATAAGCATACTGGCTGAAAATAACGTGCCGCTAAAAACTATCATGGATAGGGTTGGTCATGCAGATTCGGAAGTAACTACTAGCATCTATACCCACGTCACAAGAAACATGAAGGACCAAGCAGTTAACATTTTAGATAACATCATCACGAATAATCTTGCCCCTTCCTTGCCCCTTGGGTAGAAAAAAAGAACCCTAGGTTTAACCTAGAGCCCTCAGAAACGTTGTTAAATCAACGTTTTATTTTTTCAAGTTGTAGAATGATTTCAAACCACGGTATTCTG
>OCAL01000309.1_pt1 | contig 23514 bp, 19 predicted proteins | sample 1477141 | NCBI WGS metagenome assembly OCAL01 (sample SAMEA2580295, study PRJEB22360) | human gut metagenome | biome: human gut; feature: human-associated habitat; material: faeces | place: Denmark | collected 2008/2010
GCCGACCCTCTGCTTGTAAGGCAGATGCTCTGAACCAGCTGAGCTAAACGCCCGGAGGATTGCTTATCAAAAGCGAGGCAAAGGTAAGACATTTTTTTTAACCTCAAAACAAAATCTTCCTTTTTCTGCAAAAAAACGTTTTTTTTTGGGGAAATCAGACAGATAAGTTACTTTTGCAAAAGAAAATGAAAAACCTTCTTATGGAACTGACAACCCTTACTGCAATCTCGCCCGTTGACGGGCGTTATCGGGGCAAAACCGCCCCACTTTCCGAATATTTTTCAGAATTTGCCCTTATCCGTTACAGGGTACGTGTAGAAATCGAATATTTCATTGCTCTATGTGAGCTCCCTCTACCGCAGCTGGCAAATATAAACTCTGATATTTTTCCGAAATTAAGAGCGATATACAATGATTTTACAGTAACCGATGCCGAACGAATCAAAGCAATCGAATCGGTCACAAATCATGATGTAAAAGCCGTAGAATATTTTATCAAAGAAAAGTTCGATGCGTTAGGAGGACTTGAAGCATACAAAGAATTCATACATTTCGGACTGACATCTCAAGACATCAATAACACTTCTGTTCCTCTATCTATAAAAGAAGCTCTGGAACATGTTTATTATCCGATGCTCGAACAAATGATCGGTCTGGCAAAAGAGTATGCCGAAGCATGGAAAGATATTCCTATGCTGGCAAAAACTCACGGACAACCGGCATCACCCACTCGTCTGGGAAAAGAAATGATGGTCTTCGTTTACCGCCTCGAACAACAGCTGAACGCCTTAAAACAGATTCCTATCAGCGGAAAATTCGGAGGGGCCACCGGCAACTTCAACGCCCACCATCTGGCTTATCCGGAATATGATTGGAAAATTTTCGGAGCTCGATTCCTTAAAGAAAAGTTAGGCATCGAACGTGAAGCATGGACTACCCAGATATCCAATTACGACAATTTAGCCGCTTTATTTGACGGAATGCGTCGAATAAACACAATATTGATCGACCTTGACCGGGATTTCTGGCAATATATTTCTATGGAATATTTCAAACAGAAAATCAAGGAGGGAGAAGTCGGCTCTTCTGCCATGCCGCATAAAGTCAATCCGATCGATTTCGAAAACTCTGAAGGAAATCTCGGAATAGCAAATGCCATACTCGAACATCTTGCTTCAAAATTACCGATCTCACGATTGCAAAGAGACTTGACCGATTCTACCGTACTACGGAATATCGGTGTACCCCTCTCCCACATGCTCATCGCACTGCAAAGCACGATGAAAGGGCTCGGGAAACTGCTTCTTAATGAAAAAGCAATTTACAACGATCTCGACAACATGTGGAGTGTCGTAGCAGAAGGTATCCAAACAGTTCTTCGCCGCGAGGGGTATCCTAAACCTTATGAGGCATTAAAGGCTTTGACCCGAACCAACGGTATCATAAATGAAGAAGCTATACATGCGTTTATCGATACTTTGAATGTTTCAGACAATATCAAGGCCGAATTGAAAACCATCACACCACACTCCTATACAGGGATGTAATATATTTATAAATATAACAAAAGCCACAAGAAATCTCCGACAGAAATTCCTGTGGCTTTTGTTATCATTCAAAACCGGACCAGTAAAAAATAAGAGAAAAACCTCCTGTATAAGTTTTACAATAAAAAATCACAAATCAGCCTCATCCGATTCATTGTGACCGGAAACATCGATTTTTGCCAACTCATTCCGTATTCCGCAAAGCTCTTCACGAACACTCTTTAAACGTGATATGATCTCATTACTCCGGATAACCCCAGATCGGTTTTCTCTTAACTGTTTCTTTGCACCGGCAAGGGTCAGGCCTTTCTCTTTCAATAGATAATAGACTAACCGGACATTATCAATATCTTCCTGATTATAAAAACGTACACCCCTTGAAGAACGACGAGGTGTAATAATATCAAACTCGTCTTCCCAATACCGGAGAGTAGATTCGTTTACCCCGAAATATTCAGCGACATCTCCGATTGTATAATAAATCCGTTTCTGTTTCTTCTCCGTATCCATTCTTCAAAAATTAATCCATTACCCGTCCTTGATTTTCGGCAATCTGTATCATGCGGTCATAGTCAGCAGGACTCAAATCAAAGAAATAATAGTTAATCGGATTATCATGTTTGCCTTTATAAATTACTTCATAGTGAAGATGAGGGCCTGTCGATTTACCAGTATTCCCCACTAAACCGATCTCCTCTCCCCGAATAACCTTTTGTCCGTTCCGCACAGAAATATGGCTCAAATGAGCATAACGGGTTTTATATCCATACCCATGATTGATGACAATCGTTTTTCCATACCCCTGTTTCCAACCAGTCTCGACAACCGTACCGTTTCCCGTAACATATACCGGAGTTCCGATATCTGCGGCAAAATCCATCCCCTCATGAAATTTACGGGTTTTATAAATAGGGTCTATGCGCAGCCCATATCCCGAAGCCGTTCGCTTCAAATCTTTGTTCGACACAGGCTGAATTGCCGGCAAGCAATTTATCCTATCTTCATTCTGCTGTCCCAATTTCACCAATTCATTAATTGAATTAGTCTGCACATATAACTGTCTGTTAAGCTGTTCAACCTTCTGTGTCGTAGCAACAACCAAATCTGCATCCGAAAGGTTCATCAAATCCTGATAACGGGACACATTATCCGTTCCGGCATTCCAAACTGCCGCACTAATCGGATCTGCTTGCAAAATAACCCGGTACAGATTCGCATCTCTTTCTCTTACATCGGCCATAACATCCAGAGCTTCATCCAAACGACGAGAAAGCAACTTATATTGAGACCGCATCTGCTGATTCTCCCGTTTCAACATTTTCTCACGGGGAGAGTCCACAAAATAGTTCAACACCGAAAACAAAATTCCTCCCAATATAATTCCGCTCAACAAATGACGAAAAACCGTAGCCATACGTTTTCTGAACGATGGATACACCCGTTCATAACTCAACGTATTGGGATTATATACATAAAAGACTTTTTTTCTCATAACATTTTGCTCAATACATTCGGGTCATAATCACCGGCAAGACATACCGTCCCCGTTCTATAAAACGCAAAATACCGATATATTAATACCTGTCTTTCCTGAAAAAACATATTTTTAACAGCAAACTAAAAAACAGGGAAACAGACCGAAAACAAGCCTGAAAAAAAACGACAAAACTACTTTACCGGAATTTTTAAACAGGCTCTTAGTAATTTTTTGCGCAACAATAGCCACAAAAATAATATTTTAGGCTATTTTTGCAAACTGTTTTTCAGAATATTAAATAACAACAGACTTATTTATCGGCTCTACTGAAAAACAACTGCTTAATAAACGTAAACTATAAATCATTAAATATGCTCACAGCTAAGGAAATTCGCGAATCGTTCAAGAGCTTTTTCAACTCCAAGGGACACCAGATCGTTCCTTCCGCTCCCATGGTAATAAAAGATGATCCCACATTGATGTTCACCAATGCAGGAATGAACCAGTTTAAAGATATTATTCTCGGAAATGTTCCGGCACGTTACAAACGGGTCGCCGACTCCCAAAAATGTCTTCGGGTCAGTGGAAAACACAATGATCTCGAAGAAGTAGGATTGGATACATATCACCACACTATGTTCGAAATGCTGGGGAACTGGTCGTTCGGAGATTATTTTAAAAAAGAAGCTATAGACTGGGCTTGGGAATACCTTGTGGATATTCTCAAAATAGATCCGAACAGGTTATATGCCACCGTATTCGAAGGTTACGCCCCCGAAGGTCTGGAACGTGACAACGAAGCAGCATCGTATTGGGAAAAACATCTCCCCGCTTCTCATATCATAAACGGAAACCGTAAAGATAATTTTTGGGAAATGGGCGATACCGGCCCTTGCGGTCCTTGTTCCGAAATACACATCGATTTGCGAAGCGATGCAGAGCGGGCTCAAATAGACGGTGTAACGTTGGTAAATGAGAGTCATCCTCAAGTAATAGAGATATGGAATCTCGTATTCATGCAATACAACCGTAAAGCCGACGGATCTCTCGAACCTCTGCCGGCCAAAGTTATCGATACCGGAATGGGATTTGAACGCCTTTGCATGGCTCTACAAGGAAAAACATCGAACTATGACACCGATGTATTCCAGCCGATAATCGGAGCAATCGGGCAACTATGCGGCAAAAAATACGGAGAAGACCGGCAAGCCGATATTGCCATGCGGGTTATTGCCGACCATGTGCGCACCATAGCGTTTTCTATCACCGACGGACAATTACCGTCAAATGCTAAAGCAGGATATGTAATTCGTCGCATCCTTCGCCGTGCCGTACGTTACGGGTACACATTCCTCGGTCAACATCAAGCGTTTATATATACGCTCATACCGACTCTTATCGATACGATGGGAGATGCCTACCCTGAATTAATTTCTCAAAAGATATTGATCGAGAAAGTCATTAAAGAAGAAGAAGAATCTTTCTTACGCACTCTTGCTACCGGGATGAAATTGTTGGACAAAGTAATGGCAGACACCAAAGAAGCCGGAATGGATTGCATCAATGGAAAAGACGCATTTACTCTTTACGACACTTACGGATTCCCGCTCGACCTCACCGAATTGATTCTTAAAGAAAACGGATTATCGGTAGATACAAAAGAATTTGATGCTCAAATGCAACAGCAAAAAGAACGGGCACGAAACGCTGCTGCTATCGAAACCGGAGACTGGGTAATCGTAAAAGAAGGTGAACCTCGTTTTATCGGATACGATTTTACCGAATGTGATGCAGAAATACTCCGTTATCGTAAAATCAAACAAAAAAATAAAGAATTATATCAAATCGTTCTCGATCAGACCCCGTTCTACGCAGAAAGCGGAGGACAGGTAGGTGATACCGGAACTTTAACCGGCGAAGGCGAAACGATAAAAATAATCAATACGAAAAAAGAAAATAACCTGAGTATTCACATCAGCGAAAAGCTCCCGAAAGACATCACCGCTACACTTCGGGCGGTTATCAATAAAGAAGCCAGACTTGCAACAGCTTGCAATCACTCGGCGACTCATCTGCTGCATGAAGCTCTTCGCACGGTACTCGGCACACATGTAGAACAAAAAGGATCATTGGTAACGCCCGATATACTGCGTTTCGATTTTTCTCATTTCCAAAAAGTAACTGATGAAGAATTGCGATTGGTAGAACAACTTGCTAATCGGAAAGTTCGTCAAGCTATCCCTTTGAACGAGCACCGCAATGTTCCTATTGCAGAAGCAAAACAAATGGGAGCAATGGCGCTATTCGGAGAAAAATACGGAGATGAGGTTCGAGTTATCCAGTACGGTTCTTCTATCGAACTCTGTGGAGGTACTCACGTTGCAAATACAGGAAATATCGGTATGATCCGTATCATTTCCGAAAGTTCTATCGCTGCCGGCGTACGTCGTATTGAGGCTGTCTCCGCTGCAAAAGCCGAAGAGCTGGTCGATTTCCAACAAGACACATTAAAAACAATCCGACAAATTTTCAACAATGTTCCGGATATTACCGCTGCTATCAGAAAAGCGATAGATGAAAATGCTGATTTGAAAAAACGGACAGAAGAATTTATCAAAGAAAAAGTCGCTTTGATGAAAGAATCTCTACTGAAAAATATGAAAGAACGTTCGGGAATGAAAATCATACTCCTCAAAGCCGCAACTCCGGCAGAGGTAGTAAAAGATATTGCTTTCCAAATACGAGGTGAAGTTCCCGAACACCTTTTATTCGTTGCAGGAACAGTAGATGAGAAAAACAAGCCGTTACTTACCGTAATGTTAAGCGATGACCTTGTTTCTGCAGGGCTTAATGCATCGGCTCTCGTCCGTGAAGGAGCAAAATATATACAAGGAGGAGGTGGTGGACAGCCTCATTTTGCTCAAGCCGGAGGGAAAAATCCGGAAGGAATATCCGTAGCCATAGATAAAATTATCGCACTGGCAGAGAAATAAATTTTAACAGCAAAAAGCCGTCATTTTACGATTAAAATGGCGGCTTTTAGTTTAATGAAAATTTAGAATGGCTCTTTATCGATAGCCATGTTTCATCATATAATACAGCTTTATTTCTTTTTCTCTTTCTTGGTTTCTTTTACAAATTCTGCCTCATAATTGAACTTTTTGAATCCTTCTTTCAATTTTTCAACAGTCGTTTTATCAGCATCATAGGTAATCGAAGCCGTCTTTTCTTTTAAATCGGTAGAGATCTCTTTTACTCCTTTCTCAAAACGGATATTGTCTTTTACTTTCCGTTCACAATTTTCGCAATACATTTGAGGAACTTTAAACACGACTATCCGGAGATCTTTCGCCACAATCACCGTCACACTCAATAATGCCATTACTAAAACGGCTGTAAATCTTTTCGCTTTCATAACTTTATTTCTTTTTTATTAAACATATTGATTTCTCTAATTTCGAGCCCAGTTAAAACGAATTCCTATATAAGCTTTCGCCCCGTGTACAGGCCCCCATATCATCGTAGAGTCAAAATTTTCTCCCCACGGATTGGCCGCATCGATAATCGGATTTTTCTGTTTAAAATTCGTCAGGTTCTCTCCGCCCACATAAATAGACCAATGACGGAAGTAACGTGTAATTTGCACACTAAGCTGCTCAAAAGAACCATAGCGGGCACTCCATGAAGGAGTCCCATCTTCCAGAATATACCGACTCGGCATCCGACCGCCTCCGTTCAACTGAAGAGTCGCATCAAATTGCCATATTTCAAGAGGTGTCTTATAGGATGCCGTCACCAGTCCTTTATACCTGCTTGTCAAAGGTCTTTCTTTAAGCTCTCCGTTATAAGTAGTCTTCGCATCTGTAAAACGATAAGCCGCCGTAAGAGTAAAGCCTTTGAAAAGAGGATAATTCGCCTCTACCTGAAAAACATGAGAATAAGAACGTCCGTTCAGATTATAAAATGCTATTTCATGCGGATCTGTATCCATATCTACAACTACTTGCTTCAAAAAATCCGTATAATAATATTCTGCATTAAGGTTTAAGGTCTTACCGAACAAAGGGATATACGACGAAATACTTGCTCCGTAATTCCAAGCCTCTTCTTGATCCAAATCTCCGGCAATTCTTACTTTTCGACTGCTGGCAAGCAAATAATTATTTTCTGCCAACACATGATTGGTTCGATATCCTTTCCCTGCCGAAAGACGGAAATTTACAAACTCATTCGGATTATATTTGACATGTGCCCGAGGGGTAACAAAAAAACCGTGCATACTACTGTAATCTCCTCGTATTCCACCCATAAGTATCAATTTATCTTCCAAATTATAGGTATATTGCACATAAGCTCCCGGAACAGATTCTTTTTCAAAAGATTTAAGACGAGGGAGCTCTACATCGTTCGTCAAACGGTATCGCTGATCATATCCGTCATAATTAAAACTCAAACCGGTAGAGAGGCTATGCCGTTTACTAAATTCAGTCTCGAACAATAACGAAGCATACACATTGGTCTGATCCACATCATAAAGTTTATGCCCATAAACGGCATCCTGATTATGAAAAGTTCCTTGGAGAATAAGAGCCAGATTAGTATTCTTTTCTTTATTAAAGATATAAGCGTTTTTGGTAAAAGCTTCATAGCGTCGAGTATCGATTCCGATTTTATACAACTCCTGTCCCGGATTTCCACCATGATTTACCTGACCGCTATTCCGCCATTCAGAAAGAGCTTTAATACCGGCTTGAAAAACATAATGATCCCCCATATACGCCCAACGATTCCAAAGATTATATTGCTCTACTCGAGGAATATCCGCAAAACCGTCATGATTGGCATCATGAGCCATCGTTTCATTTTCATAATGAGCTAAAAGCGAAGTACTCCAACGCTTAGACAGCTTTAATGTAGCATCGGCATTAGCCTCATAACGCCCCGTACTGCTGGCAAACAGATTGGCAGAAACCCAGTCAGCCTCCGGCAACTGAGGTTTTTTAAATTCGACATTAATCTGTCCTGTAATAGACTCGTATCCGTTTTTGACAGATGAGCTTCCTTTACTTACCTGGATACTCTGCATCCACGGTCCGGGAACATATCCCAACCCATAAGGAGCTGCAGCACCTCTGTAATTAGGGATATTCTCGGTCATCATCTGCACGTATGTACCGGACAACCCCAATAACTTAATTTGCTTCGCACCCGTAGCAGCATCTGAGTAACTCACATCGACAGATGGATTTGTTACAAAACTTTCACCCAAATTGCAACATGCCGCACGACTTAATTCTGCACTACTGATAATATCGACATTCATGGCACTACTTCTTAATTTTGTAGTTCCGAACCTGCGTCTTACGACATTAACCTCGCCTAAAGACAATCCCTCACGTAGAACTATTTCCAATTTTACATTTTCACTATCGACATGGATCGTATCATTTTCAAACCCTATATAACTAATAACCAACGTTTCGCTATCCTTAGGTTTATCAACAGAAAAGCTTCCGTCTTCGGCAGTAACCGTAAAAATCTTTGTATTGACCCATGCTACATTAGCTCCGGGTAACGGCTCTCCTGCACTATCTTTAACAACACCCCTTACCTTAGCCTGTACCGGGTACAAAAGCAAAAAGAAAAATATCAAAAATATATATTTCATATATGACAGTTTATTTATTACTCAAAAACTCAGTCTTTCCATAACGCCCATAATCACAAAGCCTTTCCCGTTCATTGAGATATGTCCGGCAACTCGACTTGCAATAGGGGAAATACAAAATCACGCATCTTAAAATAACTCAAGACACGCTGCACAGGAACAAGCAGACTCTTCCCAAAGAGACATTTGCTTATCCCCCCACAATAAATTCTAAATAAGAAAAACTGAATAAAGAGCAAGATAATAACGTGTACATACCGGATTAGGAGGAATATCCCGTATCTCGACACGTTCGGAATCAACAGATGAAAGATTTTTTTTCACATCTGGCGACAAATAACAGAGAATTTGCGCAAAAGGAACAGAAACAGAACATCCACAAGACTGTTTCACCAAATCTACCTTATAAACAGTGGCAGAACATCCTTCATCCCCACAAGAGTCATTCGATAAAGAATTTGTATCACGGCATTTTTCACAACCGGCAACACAGCATTTCTGTTCCGCTTCACATCCGGGACAGCAATAGTGCATAATAGAAACCCCTACTCCCGCAAAAACGATCAGCAGAGACAACGAAACAGCCAATATATAACGAAAACTTCTCATAGTACGCTGCAAAAATAAAAAGATTCGTTCGTTATGACCATTTAATTTTCCCTTTTTATTTATTACATTTATTAAATATATAAATATACAATTACTTAATTATCTCACCAAAAATTACGATTCTACGTCCTTGAAATAACAATTATTCTGCAGTTTCGGACAAAAAATGTTCCAAATCCTTACCAGAAAGACGCAAGTGCAATTTACCATTACGTGCAGCCGAAATGTTTCCGGTTTCTTCCGATACGATAACAGCCGTAGCATCCGACTCTTGAGTAATACCCAATGCCGAACGATGCCTTAATCCCAAAGACTTAGGAATATCGTTATTATGAGACACTGGCAATATGCAGGCAGCCGCCACAATACGATTATCCGCAATAATCATAGCTCCGTCATGCAAAGGACTGTTCTTAAAGAAAATATTTTCTATAAGACGCGAATTGACATCGGCATTTATAATATCTCCCGTCTGCTCATAAGCTGTAAGCGCCATATCTTTCTGTATTACGATAAGAGCACCGGTTTTGGTCTTGGACATATTCATACACGCATACACTAAAGGCATGATATAAGATTGCTGATCTGTATTTTTTTCTTTATCGGGGAGGAATAATCTGAAAAAGAACCGCCATCGTTTATGAGATCCCAATTCGACAAGAAAACGACGGATTTCATCTTGAAACAAAATAACTAAAATCAAGACCCCGACACTTACCAGCTTATCCATTATCGCCCCGAGCAAACGCATATCCAAAATCCGAGTAACAACGACCCAAACTCCGATAAAGGCCATAACACCGGCAAAAATATTGATCGTGCCGGAATCTTTCATCATCTTGTAGATATTATAGAGCAACAAGCCGACAAGCAAAATATCTAAAGCATCTTTTATTCCGAAATGAACAAACATAAACTATCTTGTTGTTAAAGTTTTCGTAACGATCTTCACTGTTTCCACAGCTTCTTTGACATCATGTACACGTAATATATCCGCACCTCCCAACAAAGCAAGAGTATTCAGTACAGTCGTACCGTTCAGGCTCTCTTCCGGAGATGTTCCCAACAATTTATAGATCATGGATTTTCGAGATATTCCTGCCAAGACAGGGAATCCCAACACTTGGAACTCGGACAATCCATTCATCAATAAATAGTTATCATCTAACGTTTTACTAAATCCGAAGCCGGGGTCTATAATAATATCATTCACACCCATCAACCGGAGTTTATCCGTCTTTTCAGAAAAATACATCAACAAATCGGCAATGATGTCACCATAATTCGTATATTCCTGCATGGTTCGGGGAGTTCCGCGCATGTGCATCAATATATACGGTACTCCGAGAGAAGCAACAGTTTCAAACATCTTATCATCCAGTTCTCCTCCCGATATATCATTAATCATCGTCACTCCGAATTCCTCTACACAACGACGGGCTACCTCTGCACGAAAGGTATCTACAGAAATATAAACATCCGGATATACCGACCGAATCAGCGAAAGAGCTCGTGATAAACGGTTCATCTCTTCTTCTTCCGGGACATCCTCTGCCTGAGATCGAGAAGAGTAAGCCCCTATATCGATAATCGCACCACCCTGTTCGACAATCTCTCTCGCACGAGATATTACAGCAGTTTCGGTATTACAACGACTTCCAGCATAAAACGAATCGGGAGTAACATTTAATATCCCCATTACCAAAGGCGGAGTCAGAGCTACCACATCTCCGTTCAGGTTTATAGTAAATGAAGGTTTGTCGCAAACAACATTCATAAACGATCTTTTTATTTATAATGAACGAAGATAGACCTTTTTATTTAAAAAGTCTATCCGAGACAATGTATATTTTCGTACAAATTACAAAATAGGCTTTCTTCATAATTCGAAATTCTAACTATTTGCTTATTTACGTAAGCACAGAACTCCACTACTCAATTTCCGGAATTCTGATTTTGCACGGTATTCTCTAAAGATTCCCGTTCGACTGGAGCGAACGATTGCTCTTGAGGACGATATATAGGAGTTACTTTCTTTTTAACAGAATTTTTCTTATGCCGAATAGTATCTTTCTTGATTGAAATTTGCTTCTCAAAGTCCGATATTTCGGTTTCGAACTGCTCGAAATCGGAAGTCTCCGGCTCAGCCTGTCTTGTTGTACCATAAAAACGCACGACAAGAAGTATCGCAATGCTGCATAATAATAAGATTACGGCAAAACGTTCTCCTCGACTGAAATTCCAAAAACGATATTTTTCAGATTCCTTCATCTAAAATAATCCAAGTCCGGATAAAAAAATCAAAAATATAGCTACGGGTGCGACAAAGCGCATACAAAACATCAATATACCAAAATACCATACACGAGAAACCCCGTGATTACTTAATTCTTCTTTTATAAATTGCCGGTCGAGTTTCCATCCGACAAATATAGAGATAAGCATTCCTCCTGCAGGCAACAATATATTCGAAGCTAAAAAGTCACAAAAATTAAATATGGAAAAACCTAAAATATAAAAATCGCTCAACGGGCCGAATGATAATGAACAAAGAGTACTCATCACCAGACAGATAAAAATGAGAATTTGCGATGCCCGACGACGTGTAAAATGAAATTCCTCATGCAAAAAAGCGATAGCGACTTCACACAACGAAATAGTAGAGGTCAGAGCTGCAACCGTAATGAGAACAAAGAATAATACAGACCAGATATAAGCGCCCGGTATTTGTTGAAATACATTCGGCAATGTAATAAAAATCAACTCCGGACCTTGAGAAGGGCTTATTCCAAAAGAAAACACCGCCGGGAAAATAATGACTCCGGCCAATACAGCGACAAAAGTATCTAAAGAAGCTACCGTAACCGCTGTCTTAGGCAACGAAGTTTTATCGGAAAAATATGAAGCATACGTTATCAGCGTGCCCATTCCTAAACTCAATGAAAAAAATGCCTGCCCCATAGCCCGTAACACTACTCCTGAATCGATCTTCGAAAAATCCGGATGAAACAAGAAAGAAAGCCCTTCCTTTGCTCCGGGCAAGAAGAGCGACCGTACGCAAAAAGCTATCAATATTACAAAAAGTAATGGCATTAAAATATTAGAAGCACGCTCTATCCCGTCACTGACCCCTCTTGAAACAATAAAATAATTCATCCCGAGAAATAGAAATATCCAAAATAACGGACGAATAGGCGATGCCGTAAATTCGGTAAAAGCAGTAGCAAAATATTCGGGGCTTTTCTGACTCATCCCGAAAGTAGCCGCCTGATAAACATAATCTAATGTCCATCCGGCAATCACAGAATAAAAACCCATAATAAACACCGGAGCAAATACCCCCATATACCCAATGATATTCCAATGTGTTCCGGGAGCTAATTTCAAGAACGAACGGTTCACATTTGCCTTGGCACTACGTCCTACGACAAACTCGGCAAGCATGACAGGCAATCCTAAAAACAATACACAAAGAATATACACCAACAGAAATGCAGCACCCCCGTTTTGCCCGGTTTCGTAAGGAAACCTCCAAATATTTCCCAATCCGACAGAAGATCCCACAGTAGCAGCAATAACACCCAATTTTGTAACAAATGTCGCTCGTTTTGCCATAAACTCCCAGTTTAAATTACATTAATACAAAAATAACATTTATATATCTTTTTATCACATTTAACCCCATAAAAATTAATTCTTGCAACAAATCAGAATAAATAAGAAGCAAAAAAGAAGCTAAAGTGCGTAAAAAACAAAATTCGCCATATAAAATATACTATCTTTGCAACATCAGAGTTTGTCTAAATTTTGATCGGTTCAGGCTAAAAAAGTTCTTTCCGGGAATTTCTGTTCTTACGCAAATGATAGCGAGCTATCTGACAAGTGAAAACGGGAAAACAGATCAAAAAAAACACGAAGATGACCTGACAATATTTTCTTATCGGAAAATTTAGACAGACACTTAATCAATATAACAATTATGAAAGTAATACGGTTTTTATCGAGGTTTATTCCTACAATGCTGGTAGGTATCACTATATTATATCTTTCTCTTTCTCATGTTACCTCTCCATATAATGTACCCAACATACAGAATTTAGACAAAATAGTTCATTTTACAATGTATATGGGATTAGTTTCCGTTTTTTGCTTCGACGTGTATCGTTCCAGTTGGCTTTCACGCTATGACGGATCTATACTGCTATCGGGATGGATACTTGCCGTTTTATGGGGTGGTCTGATGGAACTATTCCAAAAATACTTTACTGAATACCGAACAGCCGACTGGTTCGACTTTTTAGCAAACACGGTGGGCGCTTTCGCAGGGATCTTAATAGGGGTTTTCATTATACGCCCCCTCATTCGACGATACAAAAAAACAAATAAAAGACAAAACGCCCCTATTCTATAACCAAATACTCAGAGCCTGTCCCAAAGCCCTCTTAAACAAAATTTTCCGATTATTTTCAAAATGTCACCGAATTGGTTTCTTCAAAATATTTTTTCAAAACAAACAAAGAAACAAGTCTTTCTCTTTCCGGATCTTTAAACTGCTCTACATATTCATGTGCATGTCTAATGATCTCTTCTGCTTCTTGAGGATGTGCAATATAGTAATTAAGCCGCTCTTCCAAATCCGAAAAATCAGGCTTGATCTCTACATAATGATAATTCGGGATGAGTCTCCCTTCCATAAACCATGTCTCACATGTAGGTCGGGGCATAACGGCCAATGAATTAGACGACATCACCCATTTCAAATTACTTGCTACATCATTCCCCTCCAAAGACAAGATAAATTTATAATCAAGGTGTTGTCGCAATGTCATTTTTTCCACTATCCACTGCTTATTCGGATGCCGCCCTTTGATCTCCCCCAGATTGCACATAGGGTGTCCCCAATATTTTTCAAGAAATCGATAACGATTTTCTTTAAACCCATTTGTCCCGGGTACTCCGATTTTTCCACGAAAAACCACCATATTTTTCTTTTCTACAAAGCTTTTTTCGTCTTTGATAAAAATAAAATGGCGAACTTTATCCAATTTCATGATAACCGAATTCTCGTTACCCGCTACAAGAGGCCGGCTTTTAACAATAGACGGAATGTTCGGGACAGAAACCAAGTCACCCGGGCATAACTTCCACTTCAAAGATTGAGGAAACCAACGAGTATATTCGAAAGTATCGAAAAAATAAACCTTCTGTTTACACATCGGCTGCCTCCTCAAGGGTATAAGTTCATCCCTCCAACTATCATAAGCCGCAGATAAAGATAAGGAATCTCTATCAAGTTGATTATAATAGTTTACACGCTGCATAATATAGTCTTTATCTGTCGATTTATTTAATTTTTCCAGCTCCTTTTTCAACCGAATTCGAAAAAAGAACTTAGGAATCATCAACCTCAGATAATTAACCCCATAATACACAAATTTGGGATTTTTCCCATTTCGCAATAAATAGGAAAATTTAGAATTTATCATAAAACCCGATTTAGCATTCAAAAAAATATGAATGTGATCCTATTTCCAATAACAGCATCAGTATAAACATACTTACTCAACGACACGATCAACTATCTATATTTTCCATGATCGCAATCAAAACCGCAAAAAAATAGCTTAGATTGCGACGAGGCAAACCTACATCTCCTCTTTTTTACAACAAAGATAGAAATTATCTCTACCTTAACAAACATTTGTATGCATTAGGTTAATATTGTGCTATTCTGCCATATTAGAAGCTGTTCAAATTCTGTATAGGGATTTTTTGAGAATGATTTTTCGAAAGTGTTTTTCATCCGATAAAAAGCGAACAAGCATGTAGGTATACAGAAATTGGAAAACATACCCCCGAAAGAGAAATTAATAGAGCACAAATATTCAGGGAATAAAAGCCTGTTTAAATTTTGCCCGGGTCAGGTTTTGAGAATTTCTTCCGAGTATGTTTTTCTGTTTTTAGGAGGATGATAGCGGGCTATCTGACGAGGGAAAACGGGGAAAAAGATCGGAAGAAAACGTAAAATGAGCTGATAGTATTTTTTATTGGGAAATTTAAACAGACGCTAAATACCCAAAATTTCTTTTTAAAGCTTAGCCGGCCCGGACTAACTAAAAAAACAAAAGCCTGCAGAATATTTTCTACAGGCTTTGTGCGGATGAAGGGACTCGAACCCCCACGGCTTTCGCCACTAGATCCTAAGTCTAGCGCGGCTACCAATTACGCCACATCCGCGTTTTGCTTTGCAAAGGTAATCGAAGTTTATGAATTTGCAAACATTATTCGCTTTTTTTCCTCATTTACCTCCAGACATAATCCATTCCTTCGCACGTTCTATGATCGCATCCCGATCTGGAGTATCTGCCATATTCACAAAAATATCGGGAGCAATCCCAAATTCAGTGTGTTCTTTATTAACATTATAAATGGGAGAAGCGGAAAAACGCACCGACCAGCCATTCGGCAATTCAGAAGATACAGGAAGACCGCTTCCACCTCCGGTATAATCTCCTATAATTTTTACTTGCGGCAACTCTTTCATTACCGATACAAAATTATTCGTTGCACTATAACAACGGCGATTTGTCAGTACGGCAACGGGCTTCAGATAATGTATCCGATCAGAAGGAGCTGTTTCTAACCTGATTTCATGAAAATCGGAGAAGGCATCATGAGCCGGACCGGTTTTATGCCGAATATAACCGCAAATCCGATCTTCTGTAATAAAACGAGAGGCTATACGATTTACTGTCGTCAGTATTCCTCCGCTATTGTCTCTCACATCGATAATAATCCCGTCACAAGACGAAAATGCAGCAAATATCTGATCCAGATTACTCTCTCCCACTCCTGAAGAAAAACTCGCATAATATATATATCCGATGTTCGTATTTGCTAAAATACGATATTTCATACCTCCGGCTATTTGATAATCGGGCTGCTGCAAATAATATTTATTGACAATCTCTTCATTAAAGTTTACCGGATAGTCTTCGAACCATTTCCAATACCGGGCCATATCGAACGAAGAGGATAGGTTCACATGCCCGTCTTGCAACTCCGCCAGCATATCCGCCAATACACCGAACAACTCCTCATCTGTCATATTCTGTGCAATTCGAGACCGATAACGTTGATGAACTTCATTCCAGTCTATATTTTTATAATCGAAAAAACAATATCTTTCGTCCATAATAGACCACAAAGCCTCAAAATTACCTTCCGGATCATCTGTAAAATCCGATTCGGGAATACAAGAAGAAAAAAGAAACAACATCCCGAACGAACAAACCATAAAAATCCGGTTAAGCATTTTACAAACTTTACCTCGCAAAAACACATTAGAGGAAAAATATTCCGCCATATCCCGACATTCGAGAATATATTTAAAAAGTATCCGCCCTTTGACTATCATAGTATACCATATCAATAAAATGCAGAAATCGAAGAAGCTGCCGACATCACTTTTCTACGCTGACTACGTGTTACAAACTCCGTTGCGATTCCGACAGTAAATACATGTGTGTACATTTTATAAACCAAATGATTCTGGTGTGTAGATCGCAGCCGGTTTTTATACCCGATGCGCACGGCACTTCTTCCTACCGGAAAATCGACGGTAAACATATTACTCATATCGAACTGATTATGAAAAGAGCCGAAATGGACAATACCCTTCGTATTCCCGAGACTGAACATCTCATAATAAGTTTGTCCGTATCCGGGACAAAAAAATGTTCCTATAAAAGGTAAAGACATTGAATAACGGAGCGTAATCGGATAACCGGATACACGCCACGTATAAACGGCCATACCGGAAACTCCTGCATTGACCGAAGCCTTTGCCGCCGCCGGATTATTAGAATTTCTGAGATTATATATTCCGCCGACATTTGTACTCAACTCCCCGCCTCCCAACAATTTTAATTTACAAGGCAAACGGAAAATCCGATACAACCCGAAAGAATAATCAAACATACCGGTAATCATCATGCCGTTTCCGGGACGATTCCGAGTAGTTGAAAAATCGACTTCGAAAAGATGCCGTGCAGCCAATCGCCCGGCACCGAAAGGAGCTACTCTCATTCTTTCGTGTCCGATACCCACATCAAGACCGCTATACCGATTGATCGACAAGTAAGTGTCGTAAACCTGATTATTTCCGACAGAGAAATAAGTTGAAGCGACAACCGGACGAACAATTTTCACCGAATCGTTATCTCTTTCAACAGCCTGTATGATATTTTTTCCGAATAGGAAAAACATCATTAAAATAAACATGCTTCGGTACTGCCGGATTCCCATTCTTAAAATAATTTCATTTGACCGGTAATTTCATCCAATATATCGCTGTTTCCTTCACTCTGATAGTCTGTAACCGCATCCGTATCATCCGGCAACTCGGCTTCCGGAACTTCCTGCTGCGGAATCTCCTTACGCAAAGGTTCTAATTCATTGATTGTCTCTACCGTATAGGTAGATATACGCTTACCTTTTGCCTTAAAGCTTTTCACGCCGATAAACTCCTCCGCATCGATTATCAACGGGTCTCGGAATGCATCATTCCCTCCGAACACCACTTCAAAGCGGGGAAACGATTCATCGGTAAGTAAAATTAAAGATGATTTAGGGTTCTCACCCAAAAAATTTTGCTTCTTTTGAGTCGGCTCTAACTTGAATCGTTTCAAATAAGGATATCCTTGATCTGCATCATTTAAAGCCGCAGTCCACGTCTTACCGGAATCATACTTCTCTATAATCATAATATCCGCTTCATAATGGTTAGTCGCATCAAAAGAAGTGGTACAAAAATCTCCGTTCCTCATAATCACAAGAATCTGGTCGTTCCCGTGAAATTCACCCAGATACTCTCCCCGCCCATCATAATTAAGACGCAAAATATCCCGATCGAACCAAACCTGTCGTCCTCCTAACGTAGAACCGCCTTTTTCTTTCAAGGAGATTTTATGTATCTCATTTTTAGTTACGATATTCCCCATAGACTGCCGCCCTTTGATCGCAATGTCGCTAAAATCTTTATCGATGAACAGACACTTAAGTCGAGGTTTGGGTTTAAATGTAATTTTCAATATTTCAGCTTCACCATTCGGATTTGCAGTAAACCAAACAACCCGAGATCCCGGTTTTCCTTGGGTCAAATCATACTCTTTGTCACGAGTCACACCGGTCACGGCAAAACGCTTGATATAATGAAGACCGTCTTTCCCGTCACGATATATGACATTATAGATGGTTCGGGTATCGTTTTTCTTGAATACATTGATATACAACACATTTTTTCCGATAAACATTTTCTCGCTTACCCGAACGACCTTATACTTGCCGTCTTTATAAAAGATAATTATATCATCTATATCCGAACAATTACAAATAAACTCGTCTTTCTTGAGGCCGGTTCCCATAAAGCCCTCCTCACGGTTGATATACAATTTTTCATTTGCTTCGACCACCTTAGAGGCTTCGATCGTATCGAAACTCCGGATTACCGTCCGCCGAGGATAATTCTTTCCATATTTACTCTTCAATGCTTCATACCAGCGAATCGTATAATCTACGATATGAGCCAAATGATTCTCTATCTCTTCGATATCCGTCTTTATCGCAGCAATCTGCTCTTCAGCTTTCTCGGAGTTAAATTTAAGGATACGTCCCATTTTTATCTCCATAAGCTTTAAAATATCTTCCCGAGTTACTTCTCTGACAAACGAAGGTTTAAAAGGCTCTATTCTTTTATCGATATGCGCCACGGCAATATCCATAGAGGTACTGTCCTCAAAAGCTTTATCTTTATAAATCCGCTCTTCGATAAATATCTTTTCCAACGAAGCAAAATGAAGAGTCTCTTCCAACTCGTGTTTTTGAATGCTCAACTCTTCCCCCAGCAACCGCACCGTATTATCGACGCTGCGCCGAAGGACATCGCTCACCGTCAAAAAATGAGGCTTACTGTCACAAATCACACAACAATTCGGAGAAATACTTACTTCACAATCGGTAAACGCATATAGCGCGTCGATAGCCTTATCAGAAGAAGTACCCGGGATCAAATGCACCAATATTTCAGCATGCTGAGCCGTATTATCATCTACTTTGCGGATTTTTATTTTACCCTTTTCCAAAGCTTTCAGGATAGAATCAATCAATGTCGACGTCGTTTTTCCGTAAGGGATTTCGGTAATTGCCAAAGTCCGGTTATCCCGTTTCTCGACTTTAGCCCGAACTTTTACAGAACCGCCACGCTCTCCGTCATTATAACGGGTCACATCGATAAATCCGCCCGTCTGAAAATCCGGGAACAGTTCAAAAGGTTCATTCCTCAGATAAGCTATTGCAGCATCCAATATCTCATTAAAATTATGAGGCAATATCTTTGATGACAATCCTACCGCAATCCCTTCGACTCCTTGAGCCAATAATAACGGAAATTTAACCGGAAGCGTTATAGGTTCTTTATTCCGCCCGTCATACGAGGGCTTCCATTGCGTAGTTTTGGGATTAAACACGACATCGAGAGCAAATTTCGATAACCGCGCCTCGATATAACGAGGAGCTGCAGCACTATCTCCTGTCAATATATTCCCCCAATTTCCCTGACAGTCGATCAACAGGTCTTTCTGCCCCAATTGCACCAAAGCATCCCCGATAGAAGCATCTCCGTGAGGATGGAACTGCATTGTATGTCCGACAATATTCGCAACTTTATTATAACGCCCGTCATCCAATCGTTTCATTGAGTGAAGAATACGTCTCTGTACCGGTTTTAAACCGTCCTCCAAATGAGGAACTGCCCGTTCGAGGATTACATACGAAGCATAATCCAGAAACCAGCTTTGGTACATTCCCGTCAATTGATATTTAAAATCCGGCTTATCGCCTCCCGGCACTTTATAAGACGAATGGCTATTCTCTTCCGCCACATCGTTGCTTGACGCATCAAATTGATCATCAGCAGAAATCAGCTCTTTATCTTCTTCACTCATGAATCTAAAATATCTGTGTTTTTAACGCTCGAATCATATCGTCAATTTCCCTGAAGTTTCAAAATCTGCGGTTTTAACATTTTTATCAGCTTAATAACGACATGCTCATGCAAAAATACAAATTAAATCGAAAAAAATCATTTACTTTGCGCTTTATTAGCCTCAGAATCGAGGTTATAAACAATCTTTTTTTAAGTAAACCGACATAAAGATATAAAACATAACTAAAGATATGGCACAACAAGAAGACGTTTTTAAAAAACTGGTATCGCACTGTAAAGAATACGGTTTTGTTTTCCCGTCCAGCGAAATTTATGACGGACTCGCTGCAGTCTATGACTACGGACAAATGGGTGTAGAACTGAAAAATAACATAAAAAAATATTGGTGGGACAGTATGGTATTGCTCCACGAAAATATCGTCGGTATCGACTCTGCTATTTTCATGCATCCGACAATCTGGAAAGCATCAGGACACGTAGATGCATTCAACGACCCACTGATAGACAACAAAGACTCTAAAAAACGTTACCGCGCAGACGTCCTGATCGAAGACCAGTTGGCAAAAATGGACGAGAAGATCGAAAAAGAGGTTGAAAAAGCAGCGAAACGGTTCGGAGAATCGTTTGATGAAGCGTTGTTCAGACAAACCAATCCCCGTGTACAAGAGCATGTAGCAAAACGAGAAGAATTGCACAGTCGTTTCGCCAAAGCAATGAATGACAACAACCTCGAAGAGTTGCGCCAGATCATCCTCGACTATGAAATCGTTTGCCCGATCAGCGGAACAAAAAACTGGACGGATGTACGTCAGTTCAATCTGATGTTCTCCACAGAAATGGGATCTACTTCCGATGGAGCAATGAAGGTATATTTGCGTCCCGAAACTGCTCAAGGGATATTTGTAAACTACCTGAACGTACAAAAAACAGGCCGTATGCGCATTCCTTTCGGAATTGCTCAAATAGGAAAAGCATTCCGCAATGAAATAGTAGCTCGGCAATTTATATTCCGCATGCGTGAATTCGAGCAAATGGAAATGCAATTTTTTGTACGCCCGGGACAAGAGCTCGAATGGTTTAAAACATGGAAAGAAATACGACTCAAATGGCACAAAGCTTTGGGATTAGGAGACCATAAATACCGATTCCATGATCATGACAAGCTGGCACACTATGCAAACGCCGCTACCGACATCGAATTCGAAATGCCTTTCGGATTCAAGGAAGTTGAAGGTATCCACTCCCGTACCAATTTCGATTTGGGAAGTCATGAAAAATATTCAGGGAAAAAACTCCAATATTTTGATCCCGAACTGAACGAGTCTTACACTCCTTATGTTATCGAAACATCCATCGGTGTAGACCGCATGTTCCTCAGTATCATGGCTGCAGCTTATTGCGAAGAAAAACTCGAAAACGGAGAGTCTCGTGTAGTATTGAAATTACCTGCACCTTTAGCTCCGGTAAAACTCGCAGTCTTACCTTTAGTAAAGAAAGACGGACTGCCTGAAAAAGCTCGGGAAATCATTGATACACTGAAATTCGATTTCAAATGCCAATACGACGAAAAAGATTCTATCGGAAAAAGATATCGACGTCAAGATGCAATCGGAACTCCGTTCTGCGTCACCGTAGATCATGATTCTCTTCAGGACAACATGGTCACGATCCGTCATCGCGATACGATGGAGCAGCAGCGTGTCCCTATCGATCAATTGGCACAAATCATCGGAGAACAGGTTAGTTTAAAGTCTCTGTTAAAAAAAATCGTTGAAAAATAAATAACGGATATATGAAAAAATCTCTTATCGTCTTAATAAGTATCCTTGCCTTGCTGGTAATCATTATCGGCTACGGAATATCGATAAACAACAAAATGGTAAATGCCGATGAAGCCGTAATGTCTCAATGGGCAAAAGTAGAAAATCAGTACCAGCGCCGGGCAGATCTGATCCCGAATCTCGTAAATACAGTCAAAGGGTATGCTTCTCACGAGAAAGAGACTCTCGACGCTGTGGTAAATGCCCGGGCTAAAGCCACACAGGTTACAATCAGCCCCGACAACCTAAACGAAGTTTCTTTGCAAAAATATCAGGCTGCCCAAGGTGAACTGAGCCAAGCTTTAGGGCGGCTGTTAATGGTAACGGAGAATTATCCCGACCTGAAAGCAAACCAAAACTTTCTGGAACTACAAGCACAACTTGAAGGGACAGAAAACCGCATTTCTACCGAACGGACAAGATATACAGACATGGTACGGGACTACAACGCCATGATACGTCGTTTTCCTGCGAGCATTATAGCCGGAATAGGCGGATTTGACAAAAAACCTCAATTTACAGCCGAAGCCGGAGCTGAAAAAGCACCGGAAGTAAAATTTTAATTGATGAATAAAAAGGAATAAAAACAATGAAAAAATTTCCGGGAATTATAGTATTACTGACTATTGTTTTCATAATGTCTTGTAAAGACGATAAAGAAGACACATGGACACAATATCAGAAATGGAGAAATGAAAATGCGGCCTACTTCAATCAGAAAAGGGCAGAAACGGATGAAAACGGATTTCCGGTTTACACAGAAATTTATCCGGTTTGGGATCCGGGAAGTTTTATTCTGATGAAAACATACAAAAAAGGTGATGGAACAAAACCTGCTCCGCTAAACAACAGCACTGTAAAATTCATGTATAAAGGAATGCTGTATAACGGCACAGCTTTCGACTCGACTTATCTTTATACCGACAGTGCAACCACCGGAAGAGTAGATCAATTCATACAAGGATTTCAGATTGCTCTCACAAGTATGCAACCCGGTGACAGTTGTCAGGTAATTATTCCTCAAAACTTAGGATATGGAGCAGAAATGTCTTCTTCAGTCATATTGCCTTATTCCACCTTGATTTTCGATCTCAAGCTGATAGACGTTCTCGGTTATGAACATCAAGTTCCTTAAAAAAATAAAAAATTACGAATAAGTAAAGAGGGGCGAAATTAAATTGCCCCTCTTTACCATTTTAGGGACATTCAGTAAATAATATAAAATCAGCCAACTAATTCATACACAAAATATTGCGAATTAGCTGGCTTTTTTGTATCTTTAGGTATTCCCCCGCAAATAAGGTTTGAAGGCCAAAACGGGGGAAATTCCCCGACTAAGATATGGCTAAGATACAAAATATTTCCGAAATTCACCCAACTTTGGGCTT
>OCAL01000323.1_pt1 | contig 22568 bp, 21 predicted proteins | sample 1477141 | NCBI WGS metagenome assembly OCAL01 (sample SAMEA2580295, study PRJEB22360) | human gut metagenome | biome: human gut; feature: human-associated habitat; material: faeces | place: Denmark | collected 2008/2010
TTGTTCTTCAGTTCTCTCTGTATTATCAATAATTTCAATTGTTGTTCCATATTTTGTCTGCAAATTCTCCTATTGAGTAATATTTCATATTATCACCTCAATAGTATTATATCATAATCTTTAAATAATTTATAGATTTTTATATAAAATTATATATTATTTATAACAGCTTTAAGCCTCCCCTGATTAAAACTTCAATCATCTATAAAATAATTATCGCTTAATACAGACCTTATTTTGTTGAGTAAGCAAAATTTTATAAAAATCGTATTAAGCGATAAAATTTTTATTTTAAACTAATTATTAAGCCTTTAAGCTATTATACAATTCTTTATATTGTTTAGCTGATTCTTCCCAGCTGTAATCAGCAGTCATAGCATTTTCTACAAGATGAATATGTTTTCTATCATCAGCAATACCATCTATTGCACGTTTGATGGAGAATAATAATTCATGTGCATTGTAATTATTAAAGCTAAAGCCATTACCAGTTTGAGTGTAATTGTTATATGCTTCAACAGTATCTTTTAAACCACCTGTAGCACGTACAATTGGCACAGTACCATAACGGAGAGCGATAAGCTGACCAATACCGCATGGTTCATATTGAGATGGCATCAAGAATAAATCACTTGCAGCATAAATTTGATGTGCTAATTCATTATTAAAGAAGATATTAGCAGATACTTTTTTCGGATAGCGCCATACAAGACCTTTGAACCAGTCTTCATATTGTCTATCGCCTGTACCTAAGATTACAAATTGTACATTTTCATATTCAAGTAATTCATCTAAGATACGTGTAACTAAATCAAGACCTTTAGCTTCAACTAAACGAGTTACCATACCAATCATTGGAATTTTGCGATTTACTGGTAAGCCCAATTTTTTCTGAAGTTGTTCTTTATTATCACCTTTGATAGCAATTGCATTATGTACATCAAAGTTTTTAAAGATGTACTTATCAGTTTCTGGATTATAATCTTCATAATCAAGACCATTGATAATACCAGATAAATCTGCATCACGTTTTTGAAGCATACCTTCAAGACCTTCACCATAATAAGGATCTTGAATTTCTTTAGCATAACTGCGACTTACAGTAGTAACTTTATCAGAATATACGATAGCACCTTTCATGAAGTTGATATCATCGAAGTATTCCAAATCACCATTGTTGAAGCATTTCCAATCAAGACCTAATACATCTGGTAAATATCCTTTCCAGAAACGACCTTGATATTTCAAATTATGAATAGTATATACTGTTTTAATCTTGTTATAGCGTACATCTTCATTATGTTCGAGTTTTAAATAAACGCTAATTAAACCTGTTTGCCAATCATTCATATGAATAACATCTGGCCAGAAATCAATATGAGGAAGCATTTCAAGAACAGCTCTGCAGAAGAAAGTAAATCTTTCTACATCATCTGGATAACCATAATATCCTTCACGATAGAAATATTCCTGATTATCAATGAAATAAAATGGTACATCTTTATAATCGTATCTATCAATACCTAGATATTTTTTACGCCAGGAAACATTGATTTCACCATCATAAATATGTTCCATATTATTGCGATATTCTTCTTTTATACCACTGTATTTTGGTATAACAACACGAACATCTACACCTTTTTGTTTTAATTCTTTAGGTAAAGAACCCGCTACATCTGCAAGACCGCCTGTTTTTACAAAAGGCACAGCTTCTGAGGCTACATATAAAACTTTTAACACTATAACACGACCTTCCTCTATGATTGTATATATAGCCCATATAATAAAAATTATATGGGCTATAACTTAAATTATTTCAAGGCATAAGCTTTAGCCTTTTGACGTTGTTTTGATCTATTACCATTAAGTTTTACCTTTTCTAGTTTTTCAGCTTCAATCACTGTCTGTTTTTTAGCTTCAACAGGACGCAATTTCAATCTGAAATATACTGTACCAAGTGGTGGTAAAGTAATTTGAATAGATTGATTTAAATTATGCCAGAATACATCTTCTGATTTAAAGTCACCTTCATTTAATACATTAGAACCACCGTATTCTTCTTTATCTGTATTAAATACTTCTTGATAAATACCTTTTTCAGGTACACCAATGCGGTAACCATGACGCACTTCTGGAGTGAAGTTACATACTACAATGATGAAATCATCTTGGTCTTCAGCATAACGAATAAAGGAAATAACACTATTTTCATTATCGTTACAATCAATCCAGCGGAAACCACGCCAATCAAAGTCTACTTGCCATAAAGCTTTATGTTCACAATAGAATTTATTCAATTCTTTAGAGAATCTCTGCATTTTTGTATGCATTGGATACAATTCAGCTAAATGCCAATCAAGACTATCATCATATTTCCATTCGATAAATTGACCAAATTCGCCACCCATGAATAATAATTTTTTACCAGGGTGAGTCATCCAATAACCAAAGAAGGAACGAAGACCAGCGAATTTACGCCAATAATCGCCTGGCATTTTTTCAATTAAAGAGCATTTACCATGAACTACTTCATCATGAGATAATGGCAATACAAAGTTTTCAGAGAAAGCATACATCAAGGAGAATGTAATTTTATCATGATTCCATTTACGATAAATAGGATCAAGGCTCATATATTTGAGCATATCATTCATCCAGCCCATATTCCATTTATAGTTAAAGCCCATACCGCCCATATAAGTTGGACGAGAAATCATAGGCCATGATGTAGATTCTTCTGCCATCATTAAAGCATTAGGATGATATTTGAAAATCGCTTCATTTAGATTTTTAATCAATTCCATAGCTTCAAGGTTACCAGTGTCACCATATTTATTAGGTTCCCACTGACCTTCTTCACGACCGTAGTTTAGATACAACATATTAGCTACAGCATCAATTCTAAGCCCATCAATATGATATTCATTTAACCAAAATAGAGCATTAGAAATTAAGAAGCTATGCACTTCACGACGACCATAGTCGAAATTAGTTGTACCCCATTGCCAATTTTCACGGCGTTTTTCATTATCAGATTCATATAAAGTTTCACCATCAAAACGGCGAAGACCATGAGCATCGTTACAGAAATGTCCTGGAACCCAGTCCATGATTACAGCAATACCATTTTGATGAGCTAAATCTACTAAATACATGAAGTCTTTTGGTTCACCATAACGACTAGTTACAGCATAATAACCAGTTGCTTGGTAACCCCAAGAACCATCAAATGGATGTTCACAAAGTGGCATAAACTCAATATGAGTATAATTCATTTCTTTAACATAAGAGATGAGCTGTTTTGCTGCTTCTCTATAAGTTAAATAATTACCTTCAGCATCATGACGCCAAGAGCCTAAATGCACTTCATAGATGAGCATAGGTTTATCATAAGAAGCTTCTTGTTGCTGTTTTTTCTGCCATTTTTCATCATGCCATTCATAACCGCATAAATCATAAACGCGAGAAGCTGTTTTTGGTTTCTTTTCAGCATAAAAAGCATAAGGGTCTGCTTTTAAGAAACGTTCTCCACCATTGAATGGCTCTATAGAATATTTATAAATTTCACCTTGCTGTAAATTAGGAATAAAAGTCACCCAAATTTCACCATCAGAAATTCTCTGCATTGGATTTTCATTGTAATCCCAATTATTAAAATCTCCTACTACACTTATGGCTTTAGCATGAGGTGCCCAAACAGCAAAGCGTACGCCTTCTACTCCGTCTTCTACTACAAAATGAGCTCCTAACATTTGATACGCATAGAAATTTGTACCTTGATGATACAAATACAAATCAAAATCTTTTAATGCGGATACTTCCATATTTTTAGTTCTCCTTTGGAGTCATTTATTTTAATAAATTAATAGGTTCTACATTCCAGATATCTTTTGCATATTCACTGATAGTTCTATCACTAGAGAAGATACCAGAATGTGCAATATTGATTAAGCTGGATTTCAACCAACCATAGCGGTCGAGATATTTACCTCTAATTTTTACATGAGCATCAATATAAGAATTGAAGTCTTTGAATACGAAATATTCATCATTACTATTGAATAAATAGTTGTGTAAGTCATGGAAATCACCATTACCTACGAATGGACCAGTCAATAATTCATCAACTACATTGTGAATTGCTGGATTTGTATTATATTCAGTCCATGCGGAATATAATCCATTTTTATAGTATTCCATTACTTCATGTTCTTTTAAGCCAAAGATAACGCAGTTATCTTCTCCAACTGCATCGCAGATTTCCACGTTAGCACCATCTAAAGTACCAAGTGTGATAGCACCGTTCATCATGAATTTCATGTTAGATGTACCGGAAGCTTCTTTACCTGCAAGAGAAATCTGTTCACTAACATCAGCTGCTGGGAATAATTTTTCTGCTAAAGTAACACCATAGTTTTCTAAGAATATTACATGTAAACAATCGTTTACATCTTTATCGTTATTAACAATATTAGCTACATTGTTGATTAAGCGAATTGTTTCTTTAGCGATATGGTAACCAGGAGCTGCTTTACCTGCGAACATATAAGTACGAGGTAACATTTCAGATTTAATAGATGGATTTGCTTTAATCAAATTATAGATATGCATTACATGTAAAATATTCATAATTTGACGTTTGTAAGAATGAATACGTTTAACTTGAATGTCATATAAAGAATTAGGGTCAATAGTAAATCCACTACGACGTTTGATATGACCAGCTAAATAAATTTTATGTTCTTTTTTAACTTCTGCTAATTTATCAAGGAATGCTGTATCATCTTTATAATCTAATAAATCGATAAGACGAGATGGGTCTTTACGCCATTTATCAGAAATAGCTTCATCTATTAAACTAGAAAGCTGTGGATTTGCAGCAATGAGCCAACGACGATGTGTAATACCATTAGTTTTATTATTGAATTTACCTGGGTAAATTTCATCAAAGTCACGCATAGTATGTGCCTTTAAGATATCGCTATGAATTTTAGCAACACCATTTACGCTGTGGCTACCTACAACAGAAAGACGAGCCATATGAACTACGCCATCTTGAATGATAGATACTCTGCGTACACGGTCTTCATCATTTGGATATTGTTTACGAACATCTTCTAAGAAGCGTGCATTGATTTCTTCTACGATCATGTAAATACGTGGTACGAGATTTTTTAACATATCACTTGGCCAAGTTTCTAATGCTTCTGGCATAATTGTATGGTTAGTATAAGCTACTGTATTTTTAGTGATATCCCAAGCAGTATCCCAATCCATACCTTCTTGGTCAATGAGTACGCGCATAAGTTCAGGAATTGCCATTGCTGGATGAGTATCATTGATATGAATAGCAATTTTTTTCGCAAAATCTTTTAAATCACCCTTACGGCGTTTATAATGACGAACAATACTTTGAACGCCTGCAGATACAAAGAAATATTCTTGAGTCAAACGAAGCATTTTACCTTCATAAGAGCTATCTTCTGGATACAAGCAAGAAGTGATTGCTTGTACACGATAAGATTGACGCAATCTTTCTTGTAACTGTTCTCTAGTACCTGATAAAGAAGCAAAATCTTGAGGAACTTCAGCATTCCAAAGACGAAGAGTATTTACTACATTATTGTGGTAACCTACGATTGGCACATCATAAGGAACAGCTGCAACTGTATTGTATCCTTCATGAACTAATTTTAAAGAACCATCTTCTTGTTGAGCCATATAAGCATTACCGCCAAAATGAACATCAACTTCTTTGTCAGCTTTGCGATATTCCCAAGCGAAACCATTTTTAAGCCAATTATCAGGAATTTCAACTTGTTGATTATCTATTATTTTTTGTTCAAACAGACCATATTGATAACGGATAGTACAACCATGACCTGGAAGGCCTAAGGAAGCCAAAGAATCAATAAAGCAAGCAGCAAGACGGCCAAGACCACCATTACCTAAACCTGCATCTGGTTCCTGTTTAAAGAGTTCTGTAATATCAATATTCAAGTCTTTCAAGGCTTCTTTACAGATTTCTTTCATATCAAGATTGATCAAGTTTGTATTTAATAGACGACCTAATAAGAATTCAATGGAAAAATAATATACTTCTTTGCATTGATTTTCTTCATAGTATTTATTAGTCATAATCCAGTTTTCACTGATGTACTGACGAACTGTTCTAACTAAAGTCTGATATAATTCTTCTTTAGTTAATTCATTCCAATCTTTACCAAATAACATATTTGCTGTTTTTAAGAAATTTTTCTGTAATGAAGCTCTCTCTTCAATTTGCTTATTGATTATTCCTACACTCACTATTACTTCCCCCTATAAGTTTTTACCTTAATCGCACTACCCTGAAATAAAAACTCTATATTTCTAAAAAAACCAAAACCTATATATTAATATTTTATATTATATAATTTATATTATATATATTTATAATTACTATATTTTTTAACCTATATTATTTTAATATCTTATCTTTTGTTAATCAAATAACTGTATTTTTTTCAATGATCAATGGATAATTTTCAGCACCTTTTAACCATTTACCATCGGATACTACTACATTTTTATCGCAAATTACATTTTCTACTAGAGCATCATCTTGTAATTCACAATTCTGCATGATTACGCTATTTTTAACTTGAACGCCTTTTCCGATTTTAACACCACGGAATAAGATACTGTTTTCTACAGAACCTTCAATTACGCAACCATTTGCAACTAAAGAATTATTAACTTTTGCTTGTTTTTTGTACTGTACAGGAGCTTCATCACGAACTCTTGTATAGATTGGGTTATAACCCATGAATAATTCTTCCCAAATTTCTGGTTCTAACAAGTCCATATTAGTTTTGAAATAGGAACTTGTAGAGCAGATTTCAGATACATAACCTTCATGTTGGAAGCCATAAATATTTAAATTATCCTGATGACGTAAAATACCATCAATCAAGAAATCATAGCCACCACGTTCATATGCTGTAGATATGATTTCCATGAATTTTTTACGGGACATTAAATAAATACCCATGAATACTTTGGAATTTTCATAAACAGCTGGACGGTTAGCAATTTCTGTAACAAGACCATTTTCACCAGTCTGTAAAATAGTTGCATTGTCTGGACGTTCTTTATTTTCAATATGGTAAACCATAGTGATATCAGCACCAGTATTCTGATGGGAACGAAGAGCTGTAGTAAAGTCTATATTATAAACAAAACGGCTGTTGCAGATTAATACATATTCTTGTTCAGACTGTCTGATAAAGCTCATATGCCTATAGAAAGACTGTAAGTTACCATTACGGCTATCTTTATCCATTTTTATAGCTGGTAAATAGAATAAACCATCATGACGACGTGCTAAATCCCAGTCTTTACCAGAACGAAGATGGTCTAAGATAGAACGAGATTTTGCTGGCATCATCATACCAATTTTTGTAATACCAGAGTTAACCATGCTAGATAAAGCAAAGTCTAATAAACGATAACGACCTGCAAAAGGTAATGTTGCAACAGGTCTTTTTGTTGTAAGTGTTCTTATTTGTTTATCGTCTTCATATAAATCCATTATTCCGAGAACATTTTTCATAATTATATCCCTCTCTTATTTTATCCCACATTTACATTTTCAGTTGCATCGGAAACAACCATTGGTCGTACAGTTTCACCTTCAGGAATTACTACAATAGTGCCATCGTCACTACCTACTTGAGCAGTTGCTTCAATTTTGCTATTTTGAGCTACAATAGCTTTTTCAACAACAGCATCTGCTTCAATTTTTGCAAATGGCATAATTACAGAATTGCTTACTTTTGCACCTTTAGCAATGCGTACACCTGGGAATATAACAGAATTTTTTACTTCACCGCAAATCATAGAACCTTCACTTACAAGAGAATTTTTAATTTTAGCTTTTGGTCCTACATAATGAGGTGGCATAGCCATATCCACGGAATAAATTTTCCATTTACCATTCATTTCAAATGGTTGTTTTTCTTTTAATAAATCCATGTTTGCTTCCCAAAGGCTATCAATTGTTCCTACATCTTTCCAATAACCTTCAAATGCATAGGAATATAATCTAGCTTGGTCAGCTAACATTTTTGGAATAATATTTTTACCAAAGTCATGACTAGAAGTTTCATCTTTAGCATCATTTTCTAAGTATTCACGTAAGAAATTCCAGCTAAAGATATAAATACCCATAGAAGCTAAATTGCTTTCTGGTTTAGCAGGTTTTTCGGCAAATTTAGTAATACGACCTTCTTTATCTGTGCTCATAATACCAAAACGAGAAGCTTCTTTCATTGGAACTTTAATTACACCGATTGTAGCTTCTGCTTTATTCATTTTATGTGCTTCAATCATTTTAGCATAATCCATTGTATAGATATGGTCACCAGATAAGATTAAAACATATTCTGGATTAGCTTTATTGATGAAATTAATATTTTGGTAAATTGCATCTGCTGTACCTTTATACCAATCTGCACCCTTTTCTCTAGCATATGGAGGTAAAATATATACACCACCATTTTTGCGGTCAAGATTCCATGCTTCACCAGTACCTAAGTATGTATGCAATTCTAGTGGACGATATTGAGTAAGTACACCTACTGTTTCAATGCCGGAATTTGCACAGTTACTCAATGGAAAGTCGATGATACGATATTTTCCACCAAATGGCACAGCTGGTTTAGCTATATTTTTAGTTAAAGCTCCTAATCTACTCCCTTGACCACCAGCCAATATCATGGCTAAGCATTCTGTTTTTCTCATAATATAAAACCTCCTGAAAAAATAAACATAGTCTACACATCTTGTCAATTTAGATAAAAATGCAGGAATTAATCTATAAAAACAATTAAAATTTACATAAATATAACAAATTACTCATAAAAACTTAACAATCTTAACAATTGTCGTACATTTTATAAAATTTAGATTAAATAGATTTACACAACTCCTTTTTTTATAAAAACTTCTCAAATAAATAAAATTCGTTACAATTTCATTTGACAGTATTACAATTCTATATAAATTTTGTAAATCCTGCTTTTTTTATTATTTTTTAAAAAAATAATAAAAAAGCAGGATATTAAATTTGTCCTGCTAAAATCAACCCTTTTTTATATTTGCTTATCGCGGAAATTTGTAAACCAAATTTTTTAATCAACTCATCTTTTAAAGATAATAAATCTTCAATTTTTCCTTGTTTTAATTCAATTTCAACTTCACAAATAGGAGCTTTATTTTCTCTTCCTTGAACAAAACCAAGGTCTAAAGCCACTTCTAGCTTAGAGTCCAGCCATGTTAGCTCTATACACTCACGCACAAAATCTGTTATTACTATCGGTAAAAATTTTTTATCCTTTGTAGTTTTAATCAATGACCAAATATCTTTATCTTCAGCAAATACATTTATATCTGGTGTCAACTTTGTTACTTTTTTATTGATTTCCACGCGTTCAAACAGAACATCACTGTTTACTTTTCCCGATTTGTACGTTGCTACGATACAATCATTTTCACAGCGTACACGATAAGCAATTTTATGTTTTTGATAGAAATTATCTTCCGTATCATAATAAATAGCCTTCATATCTATACGTTGCCATGATTGATCTTTATTTTCTTGCAAAAATTCACGTATATTTTCTATTTGGGCTTCATCTTTTATTTCCATTTTTACTTCTATTTCTTGATTATTCATGGATTTCCCAACAACCTTTCTCTTTCAATCTCAAGATAGCCTGATGTTTTGCTATTAAACTACTGCGATGAGCAATGCTGATGATTTTCGTATTTGGCAAATGAATTTTCAACATATCATATAAATTGCCCTCTAAATCTTCATCAAGTGCTGATGTCGCTTCATCTAAAAATACAAATTCTGGTCTATATAATAAAATTCGCACAAAAGCTATTCTTTGTTGCTCACCTAAAGATAAAATTCTGCTCCAATCATCAACAATATCTAATTTATCTGCTAAATTTTCTAACTTACAAGCTATGAGTATTTCTTTTATTTCTTCATCACTATATTTTTCACTGATTACTTCTTCAACTACAGGATAAGAAATTGCCTGTCTTAAGCTACCAAGTGGCAAATATGGTCTTTGTGGTAAGAATAAAAATTCTTCTTCTTTTGGCAAATAAACATTACCTTTCGCATAAGGCCAAAGACCTGCAAGTGTTCTTAAAAGAGTTGATTTACCCACGCCAGAAGCACCCATGATCAATAAAGATTGATATTTCATTAAATCAATTGTACAATCTTTGATTAAAATATCTTTATTTTTATTAGGAAGGAAAACATCTACATTTTCTATACCGACTGTAATATTAGAAGCATTATCTATCATTAAATCAGATTTCAAATCCAAAGCTTCACCGACATGACGATTAAAACCATCTAAACGGCGAACTACAGAGCACCACTGTGCTATAGTTGTATAAGCATCTACAAAATATGACATTGCTCCTTGAACCTGTCCAAAAGCATTTGATACTTGCATAATCCAGCCCACTTGTACTTCTTTAGCAAACCAACGCGGTGCAGCCAATAATAATGGAATGATAATTGCTAATTGACCATAACCAGATGTAAAACCATTTAAGATTTTTTGACGAGTCATAATATCGCGGAAATTGCCAATTACAATCTTAAATCTAGTCAAGAAATTTTCTAACTCAGGCTTTTCACCACGATAAAAAGCAATCGATTCCGTATTTTCTCTGACACGCATCATCGCAAAACGGAAATCAGCTTCATATTTTTGCTGTTCATAATTTAAATTGATAAGTGCCTTACCTACCTTATGAGTGAGATACGTACCAACGATAGAATATACCAAAGACAACCAAACCATATAACCATAGATAGTGAATTCATAACTGCCAATAGGCACAGTCATAATTCCTGATAAATTCCATAAAATTACAGTAAATGCCACCAAGGTTATCAATTGACGCACAAGACCAATCGTCAAAGATAAAGTCAAAGCTACAAATTGATTAATATCCTCAGAAATACGCTGATCCGGGTTATCCATATCTTTTCCCATCAATTTCAACTTATAATAAGCTCTATTTTCCATCCATCTCACTAAATATTTATCAGTGAGCCATTCACGCCATTTTATCTGCAATAATTGTTGCAAATACACAGAATAAACGCCAATCGCTATATAAATAGCGGCAATCAAGGAAAATTTGCCCACTAAATACCAAAAACTATCAAATTCATACGCTTGCAATACATCCCAAAATTCTTTATACCAATCATTTATCAATACCGTCAAAAATACACTGGCTAAATTTAAAATTAAAACAACAACTAAAATACCATAAGCCTTCCATTTTTGTTCAGAACGCCAATATCCTAGTGCTAAAATTTTAAAAGCCTGTAAATAATACATAATTCTTCTTGAAGTCAAACCATACACCTCTATTCTAAAATTAAATTTTATATCTTCTAAAAAAATATGCTAAAATATATATTATGTTCATTTCTTTGATGGCAAAGAAACGAACCAAAGAAAGCCACCGCAGATAAAATTTTAGCTTTGAAAAATATTATCATTTCATACAATGCTTAAAACTCGCTCCGCTCAGACAGTTAAGCAAAAACCGTATTCAATGATAATTTTTTTCAATAATCATGCGATTACCGCTAAATTTTATAATGCGGAAGAAATAACATATTATTTGTAACTAAAAATAATAACCAAATCTCCCTCACGTTAGCGAATTTTACGGTAGCCGTAGGCTATTGGCAAGGATAAAATTATGGCTATGGTTTTAGCTCTACTGTTTGAGCAACGCGAGTTTAGAGCGTTATAGACATAATTTTATAATTGACAAAGTAAAATTGATATCGGGAGGTAGAGTTCTTTTGTTACTTTTCTTGCTCATGAAAGAAAAGTAAATCTAAATAGCATCTATATATATGTTCATCTCTTTTGTAGTAAACAAACAACACCATAGATAAAATTTTATAATCACCTTTATATTACTAATAAAAATAAAATCAATATCTCAAAATATTTTCTTTTTGATTTATTTTTCTTTTAATAAAAGAAAAATGAACATTACTATAAGGAGGAAAAAATTTTATGAATATTTTACTAGCTATTGCTGTTATGATTATTATCATTATTGCTAGTTATTTAGCTGATAGAAAATACCCTACAAAGAGAATATTTATTATTCCTTGTGGCATTATTTTACTTTGTTTTGTAGCTGTCTATAGTTCTTTAGTGATACCATCTTCTTCAAATTCTATCTCTACTGAGCAACGTTTGGCTATTTTAAATGAACAACCTTATTTTATAACATGGTACAATGATTATAAAGAAGATATCAATCAGCTAGATAGATTTGCTACAGTTTATCACAAAATCATTTCTAATTATGAAAATCAATCCATATCTGCAACTGAAGCTTTAAGTCAATTGCAAAGATTATATGATGAAACAAATGCTTTTAATAATTCACTACAAGATGCTTTACCGCCAAGTGAATTATCACAAAACAATTATACATTAGTTTATAATATTTTGGAAAAAACTCGTGTTTATAGTTATAAATTAAATGAAACTATTCGTCAAAGTATTGTAATCATCAATGAAGGAACTTACAATCAAATTGAACATAAAGATATTGTAAATAATTTAAATCGCATTTATGCTATTGAAGCTCCTATAATGTTAGATATCAATAGCGAAGTATCGCAAATTAAAGATAATCTAACTATCCCAGAAAATTAATCATAAATTTAATATAAATAAAATAAAAGGTGATACTAAAAGTATCACCTTTTTTATTATAATTCTTATTATAAATCCTTTACAATTGTTTTGAGGTATTCCGCAAAATCTCCAGATAAATCATCACGACGGAGAGCAAATTCTACTGTAGCTTTTAAAAAGCCTAATTTATCGCCTACATCATAGCGTTTGCCAGTGAAATTATAAGCATAAACATTTTCACGTTTTGCCATAACTTTGAGTGCATCTGTTAACTGTATTTCTCCACCTTTACCTGGCTTAGTATTTTGTAATACTTCAAATACATCTGGAGTGATGATATATCTACCAAGCACTGCCATTTGACTTGGAGCTTCTTCAATGCTTGGTTTTTCAATCATATCATTGACTTTCATCAATTGCTCATTGATAGTTGGCACGCCTGCTACAATACCATAAGAAGAAACTTTTTCTTTTGGCACTTGTTGACAACCTAAAATAGTAGCACCTGTTTGTGTGTACATATCCATCAATTGTTTTAAAGCTGGCATTTCAGGATTATAAACTATATCATCACCTAATAATACAGCAAATGGTTCATTATCAATGAATGCTCTAGCACATAAAATAGCATCACCTAAACCACGCATATGTTTTTGGCGAATGTAATGTACATTGATTTCTGATGTTTCCTGTACCATTTCCAATAATTTAGTTTTACCTTTAGCTTTTAATTCAGCTTCTAAAATTGGCGCGCTATCAAAATGGTCTTCAATTGCACGTTTAGCATGACCACTGATGATCAAAATATCTTCAATACCGCTAGCAATAGCTTCTTCCACTATGTACTGAATAGTAGGTTTATCTACTATTGGTAACATTTCTTTAGGTGTTGCTTTTGTCGCTGGCAAAAAACGAGTACCAAAACCAGCAGCAGGTATAACAGCTTTGCGAATCCGTTTCATAACAATCTACTCCCTATAATCTACTCAAATAAATAAAATACTTTAAATTGTGACAATTTTATACAATCAAATTTTATTATAGCATAAAAAAAGATTTTCTTCATGAAATTATTTATTCGATCTATCATGAAGAAAATCTCTATTTTTATTTTTATTAATGATTGACCTGTTTAGCTAAAGTTTCATTCATATGTCTTATACCTTCTTCTAAATTAGCCAAATGTTTATCCATGCGAAATAACAAAAAACTTGCTACTACCATAGGAAAACCATAATTTGCTATATACGTAAAAATATATTCCATATTATCACCTTAATTCTTTATTTCTCTAGAGATTTATTAATAAAAGCTAATGCTTTACGATAATTTTTGCTTATAGCTTGTACAGATATATGCAATAGTTTTGCTACTTGTTTATATTTTAATCCTTTAAATACTACCAAGATAAAGACTTTACACTGTTTAGGTGGCAATTGATGAATAAACTTCATTATATCTAATCTAGAAGAAATACTATCTGCTAAATCCTCATCTACTGCCAATAAATCCCCAAATTCTTTTATTTCATCTTCATCATCTGTATTCATTTGAGCAGATAAAGATACTTCATTTTGCCAAATACGCAGATATCTACGAAATAAAGTATGCACACCTTGATATACTTTTACTTTAGCGTAACCAGCAAAAGGCACACCTAAAGACTCATTAAAATCCTTAATTGCTTGATAAAAACTAATCACGGCTTCTTCATATGCCTCTTCTTGAATAGATATTAAATGATGTTGTCTAGAAGCACTATTTAATAAATTCTTATACTTATTTAATAATAACTGTATAGCATAATTATCTCCAGCTTTAGCTTTTATTAATAGTCTTTCCATCTAATCGTCTTCTTTCTATCATCAAGAGAATAATTTAAAAGAAAAAGGGGTGACACGCACCCCTTTTTCCTTATTCTGCAGCGATTTCTGCTGTGTCCTGACGATTTACACTACCTAAATTATATTTTTGTAAGCCCGCTATTTTTTGACCGATATCTAAAATATCATCTTCTGCTAAAGAAGGATTGATACAACCGAAACTACGACTGCTATAGCTAGCTTTACCTGTAGAAGTAGTACCTGTTTCCACTTTAATAATGATTTCACATTCTGCGTTTTTCTTAACTGCCATAATACATTCCTCCTAATGAACTATAAAATTATAAATTAAACTTAAGCTAAAACATCTTGTGTAGTAGTTGTGATATATGCTTCTTTAATCGCTGTTGCTTTATGATTATTTTTGATAATAGCCTGTGTATCAATCATTTTCTGCATAACCACATCGACTTCACTCTTTGTCAATTCATCTTTAGGAGCTGCCAAATTATATTTAAAATCGTCTCCATTATCTAAAGTAAATACCATTGTTAATTTACGTGTATCTGCCATAAAAAATCACTCCTTAATTTTAAAATTTAAAAATACATCATAGCTTTAATTGATAACATCTTTTGCCGCCGTTTTTTATTCATCTTATCAACTCCTTACACTTATTTACTTGCAACTTAAATTGCAAAAATCAACCCCTAAATCAAAAATTTTTTCTTAGCAAGTAAAAAAGGCAAACTATTATCCAAAAACATAATAGTTTGCCTTTCGCTATATGTGCAGTTATGAATTTAAACTTTATATATTTTCTGCGAAGTATTTTCTAAACTTATATTTTTAAGGTCAAATAAATTTGAGGCGTAAAATTTATCCATTCTCATACCAAAACCAATACAAATTTTAAAAATAGTATCTTCTGTAGGATTACGACTTTTTTCACTTAATAAGCTAGCCACAGTTGAAGGTGGCATTCCTGCTTTATTTGCCAAGCCATTTATGCTCAAATTATAAGCCTTACACAATTCCAAAATCCTATAATCTACTGCCTTTATAAGTAGCATTATAATCATCTCGCTTTTTCTTAAATTAACTATATTATACTCTTATAAAAATAAAATGTATTCGACATATCGTAAATTTTTATAAAAATAACAAAAAATTTCCCCAAATTTGCTTAAAAGGTTTAATTTCTTCATTTAAACTGCAAGTAAATCATTAAAGGAGTGATTACTTATGCAAATTTTTCAAGTAGTAGATATCTCAGCTTGGCAAGAAAAACTCAATTGGCAAAAACTAAAAGCAAATAATATTCAAGGCGTTATTATCAAAATAGGTGAATACACTCATCTAGATGAAATGTTTATCTCACATGTAAATAATGCTGTAACTTATAATCTGCCCTATGGCATATATTATTATGCTCATGCTTCAACAATTGATAAAGCTATAGCAGAAGCTAATTGGGTAGATAAACAAATCAAAACATATCTCAATGGACAAAATCCACCACTTGGCATCTGGTATGATGCAGAAGATAAATCTATACTCAAAAACAATATCAATGTAGCTTATATGATTGGCAATTTCATCAATCAACTAAACGAACTAGATTATAATTATGTAGGTCTATATAGTTCCTATAATTGGCTCACCAATATCATTGACTTAAATCTACTTGCAGATTATATTCCCATCTGGTCTGCTCAATATTATCATGAAAACAGCTTTAAACTAGAATATCCTAATCGCATTTGCAAGATATGGCAATACACAGATCATAAGCAAATAGATGATATGATACTTGATTGTAATATTTACTATGCATAAACCATACTAAAAGAAAACCGCAAAGAAGATATATTCTTTGAGGTTTTTTTCTATCTATTTTTATCTATTATTGTACATTCTAAAATAATAATCTTTGTATTCACCACTTATGATTTTTTCCCACCAAGATTTATGTATCAAATACCAATCAATAGTTTTCTTAATTCCATCATCAAACTTAGTAGCAGGAAGCCAACCAAGTTCATTATGAATTTTCGTAGGATCAATAGCATATCTACGATCATGACCTGGTCTATCTGTTACAAATTCAATTAAGTCTTCACTTTTACCAAGTTTTTTTATAATTGTTTTTACAACTTCTAAATTAGTGCGTTCATTATGACCACCAATATTATATACTTCGCCAATTTTCCCTTTGCGAATAATCAAATCTATAGCAGAGCAATGATCTTCTACATAGAGCCAATCACGTACATTCTCACCTTTACCATATACTGGTAATTTTTTATCATTTAAAACATTAGCTATCATGAGTGGAATTAATTTTTCAGGAAAGTGATATGGTCCATAGTTATTAGAACAGCGAGAAATTGTCACAGGTAATTTATAAGTACGATAATATGCTTGTACTAATAAATCTGCTGAAGCTTTTGAAGCTGAATATGGACTAGAAGTATGAAGTGGTGTTGTTTCTTTAAAGAATAAATCTGGTCTATCAAGTGGTAAATCTCCATAAACTTCATCTGTAGATACTTGATGATAGCGAATATTACCATATTTACGACAAGCATCCATAAGTACACTTGTACCGATTACATTCGTCTGTAAAAAGATTTCTGGATTTTCAATAGATCTATCCACATGAGATTCTGCTGCAAAATTTACTACAACATCAGGCTGTTCACTTGAAAATAAATCATCAACAAAAGCTCTATCTGCAATATCGCCTTTAACAAATTTAAATTTAGGATTTTTTATTGCTACTTCTAATGTTTCTAAATTACCTGCATAAGTAAGTTTATCTAAACAAATTACTTCATCATTTGGATAATTATCTAATTCATAATAAACAAAATTACTACCAATAAATCCTGCTCCACCAGTTACTAATATTTTCATTATTTATCTTCTCCATATATAAATTTTATCTATTTATTTTCTAATAAATTCTTGCATATATAAAAATAGATAGGTAGTGATAATCTACCTATCTACATTTCTACATTAATTTCAATATTTAATAAAATATATCATTTTACTCGTAGTACTTTACAAATCGCACTTCTACAAAGATTTTTTTCATAGCCATTCATACCTATAAAATACATTAAAATCATATAAATTAATGTATATATAACTACTTTTATCGCAAAATATAGCCAGCTATATTCTAATGATATATTCATTTGAAATATCTCTACTAATATTATGAGTATAAAAGCACTCGGCATCATATGTGTTATATTTTTCCAAAACAATGGTATATCAATACCAATACGTTTATGATAATATCTATTCATTATTAAACCTGTACTTATAAGAAGTGCAACTGCTGTACTAATAGCACAACCTAATCCACTATACATTTTAGCTAATATTACACTTGTAAAAATATTTATTATCGCTATTATAGTGTATACAGTCATTCGATAACGATTTAAATTCATTGCCTGCAAAATAGCAATGCCTGCATTTTGAACTAATGCTATTAATAAACCTATCATAAGTATTAAAATCATTGGATATGCAGACAAATAATTTTCTCCTGCCCAAAGATAAATAAATTCTTTACCTACAAGAAAAAACATCACTAAAATATAGCCAACAACTATATATTGTAGCCTACCAATTTTAATCATTAATTTAGTTAATTCTATTTTAGTTGCACCATTAGCCACCATCATAGTTACTTTTGGCAAAAGAACACCACTTATTGCACCAGAAAATTGCATATACATATTCATAAATTGCATTGCTATAGCATAAATAGCTACTTGAATAGTCCCCGATACCATACCTAAGATAAATTGACCAGTTCCCCAATAAATTTTATCCATTATGGCATTAAGAAAAATAAAAAATGCATAACCAGATATTTCATATAAAAAAGCTTTTTCAAAATGACCTTTACTAAAATGTATATCTAAATACTTGAAACAATAATATACATTTGTAAGTAAACAAGCAATATTTACTATTGTTGCTGTTACTACTAAAGTTACAGCACCATATCCCATAAATAAAAAAGGCAATGCTATTATAGGTTTCAATAATACGCTAATAATATTAAATATACGAAGAAAAATAAATCGTTCATAAGCCTGCATCAACGAAGCAAATACACTTAAAGGAAAAGATATAGCTATATTAAATATAAGCAATATCATCATTATTTTAGCTCGTTCAATTTGGTCAGCAGATAAAGTTGCTCCAAACATATTATCTACATTAAAATACAATATACTTCCAACAATTAAAGTAATTAAACCTATAACTGAATATATCGCCAAAAATAATCCATTTAGTTCTGACTCAGATCTTTTATCACCCACTGCACGATTTCTTGATACATATCGAACAATAGTATTACCTAGCCCCATATCTAATACACTTAAATATGCTACAAGTGAACCAATAAGCGAATATAAACCAAATTCAGATTGCCCTAATAATCTAATCATTATAGGTGTATATCCCAGTCCAACAATTAAACCAGCTAATATATTTACATATGATAAAATTGCACCTATTTTCAACTGATTTTTCATACAGTTAATTAACCCTCTTTATCTTATAAGTCTTTTTATTATCGATTTTATTTTATTCTTTACTCGTTTTGCAAAACTTATCTTAGTATATATTCTTATTAAATCCGTTAATTCTTTTCCAGAGTTTAATTCAGCAAAAAAACTATTTCTTTTTTCATTACATTTTACAGATCTTATCATTGATGAATTATATTTTATTGCTTCATTTAAATCAACTTCATTAATTATCATTGTTTCACTAAGTTTATCAAACAATTGTTTTCCTTTTTCACTATGAATTACAACTAATGATGTTCCTTTATCATCATCCATTTTAGGTAAAATATTTTCTATTCCCCAAAAATCTGCTACAGTAATATCACTAATACGATTTATTTTCTTAAACTTACAATTATAACAAGAAGGTCTTAAATACACATCTTGAAGAAAACCCTTCATAAATAAATCATTATTTAAATCATTGCTATATATTCTTTTATCAAAAATAATTTTTAAGGAAAATAATTTCCATCCAATATCCTTATTCCTAAAATATATATTTTTTATATTTTCTTGTTTGGATTTTTTCATTTTTTTAAGATATTTTTCCCAAACTAATGGTGATGGTACCCCATGACATATAAAGTCCATTGTTATTAAATTAACATATTCTTTTCTCAAATAACTTCTTAATCCTTCAACTTGACAAGGCGTTCCTGTAAATAAAACAGGATTATTATTTTCTAAATCATTTTTAACTTGTTTATAAATATCTCCAATAGAACTTTGTACATACTTACTGCCACGTAATAAATCCAAATCTGTACTGTATAAAATTCGTTTATGCTTTATATTAAAATCTTCATCAAAACCAGCACCATATACAACACCATTATTTTTTATTATATATTCTGCTAATATAGAAAATATTCCCCCAGAAGAACTTTTCATTCTTACTTGTTCATCTTTATTCATACTAGCATACGCTATTTTTTTTGAATCAACTCTTTTAACTGGATTTATAATTGGACATACTTTTTCACATAAATTACAATTAATACATTCATTTTTATCTATATTAGGATACCAAAAACCTTCATTATCTGATTCCATTGTTATGCACTCTTTTGGACAAATATTATAACAAGCATAACAACCACAACAATCTTCTTTAGCCTTTATTTCAATCATATAAAAAACCTACACTTATTCTAAATTTAAAGCCTTTTTCATATATGCTGTAGAACGTTCTATTTCTCGCTCTTGAATAGCTTTTACATCACTAAAATCCATATGCAAAATTTCATCTTCAGATAAATTACATTTTCCATCAACAATATATCTATTCTGATATCCGAATAGCTCCAATAAAGTATCTATACGTGATGTCATGTCTGCCCATCCTTTATTTTGTCTATTTATTACTAAAAATGGAGTGTTCATTAAAATAGAAAATACACAGGCATGAAAAGAATCCGTTACCACTAATTCTGCATGTTCTATTAAATAAATAAATTCTTCTACTCTTGATGAATATAAATCTAAATTATTTATATCCATTAAATTATAAATTTCCCATTTATTTTTCTTAGCAATATTTTCAATTTTTAATGATGGACCTAAAAAATAAGTTAAAATATATTTTTTACCTTTATACCATTCTGGTTGCATTTCCATTTTTTCCCAATGTTCTTTTGATAATAAAATAGTAGGATCTACTACCACCATTACATCTTTACCTGTTAGTTTTTTTACTAATTTAGCACCAGCTTTTTCTCTCATTGATATTGCTTTCATCTTGTCTAAACTCTCTTTAAAAAATGCTTCTTTATCTTTAGAAATAACTGGTATAGTGATACTTGCTGCGTATGCAATACGTTTTTTTGAAGGAACAAATTTTAAAAACCTAATATTAGCATAATTAGAAGATTTTACCCAGAAATCAGGATTCCATACCTGATCACTTCCTACAATAAAATAATCATATTCATTAGCAATTTTTTTTAAATTGTTATCATATCTAATATCAATATATTTTTGAGAAAATTTTTTTATATTATACGTTTTAATACATTCTTCCAAATAATTTTCCTTTAAATAATTCCTATAATTCTTTCTATTAATTATAAATTTTATTATTGATCTTAAGTTCATAATATCCTTTAACTTAAATCTTGTCTTTTTATCATACCAAATAGTATTTACATTATTTACATATTTTTTTAAAAACTCCTGTAAGGCATAGTTTTGTAATCTATTTCCATAATTATTATTATCATTTATTGTTATTACTGCTAATTTCATTTGTTAAATATCCTTTAATTTTATTTTTATATTCATTATTTATAATCTTAATTTATTCTACATCTTTTTATTTAAAGTATCATATATTTTATCTACAATCATTTTATCTTTATTTATGTCAAATTTTCTAGCAAATAAATATTCAGACTGCATTAATTCTTTAAAATCATTCATTGTCCACACATAAGGATTTCCTCTTTTCCAATCAATATATCTCATACAAGCCAAATAGTTATTATCTTCTTTACCATTTCTAGATAATCTATTTCTAAAGATAGATGAATTATACACTAATGTTTGTATAAATGATTCATCACTACACATTGTATTTTTGTATCTAGACAAAATCCATTTTTTATTATCTAATAAATAACTTGCTAATGCATCTGTTATACTAAACCAATTAGCCCCAATTTTTATATCTAATTTATCTTTTTTACATCTATCAACACTAAAAAAATTTTTTTGTAAATATCTTAATATCATATTTAAAGCCCTTAAAAATTTGGATTTTATACTCCCTCTTAAATATTTAGTAAAAAACCAATAAACATTATATTTATACATATTATTAATTCTATTTTCAATCGTACAAAAGTGTATATATTCTTTATCATTATCTCTAAAAAATTTGTGTATTTCATCTTGAGTTTTTAAGGGCAAATCAGTTCCTGATAATAAATGATAATATCTATATGGACCATTTTTTCTGCTTTCTTCTAATAAAGATAATATTCCCATTGTTTGACTTATATCGGCCCACCTAATATCATATCTATCTATAAAAAATATATTGCTTTTCTTTATTAATTTTTTAAAATAATTAACATCAAAGTTTTTTACCTTCCTATCTACATGAATAAAAATATCATTTCTTTCGTCATCTATTAACTGCAATAACTTCTCTAATATATAAAACTGATTGTATGTCATAATCAAATATGCATGTTTATTCATAAAAATTCATCTCTCTTTTATTATAATTTATATGATGGATTGTATAATGAAGTGCGACACCTAGAAAAATAAAAAACTCACTATGAATTTTCGTGTAAAATAAAGTTACCACACCAAATCCACACGAAAGGAAAATTCATAATGAGCTATCATCATCTTACCATATCTGAACGTAT
>OCAL01000343.1_pt1 | contig 21303 bp, 17 predicted proteins | sample 1477141 | NCBI WGS metagenome assembly OCAL01 (sample SAMEA2580295, study PRJEB22360) | human gut metagenome | biome: human gut; feature: human-associated habitat; material: faeces | place: Denmark | collected 2008/2010
AGAGTTTATGCGAATACAAGATTTGCTATACCTTTGTGCATCCAATTGGTATTGGTTTGCCCTATCTCTGATGATTACATTAGGAGCTGCTTTCTTGTATATTAAAGTAACGCCTCCGGTGTATACCCGGTCGGCTTCAATACTCATTAAAGAAGACTCAAAAGGGAAGTCCCTCTCCGCAGATGCCGGATCATTTGCCGATTTGGGACTGATTCAAGCAAATACGAATGTAAATAATGAAATTATTTCATTGCAGTCTCCGGCAATCATGACCGATGTCGTAAAGCGTTTGCATCTGAATATGGATTATCATGTTGACGGAGGCTTTTACCGGGAAGTGTTATATGGTCGTACTTTACCGATAAATGTGTCTATAGATACTCCGAACGATAATGAGTCGTCAGCGCTGACCGTAAAAATTTTGGCAGATAGTACCGTAGAACTGTCTGATTTTATACGGAATGGTGAAGAATTGCCCGGAAAATTGCTAAAAGGACAACTGAGAGATACGATTATGACACCCGTTGGAAAAGTAACAATATGTCCCACGCCTTATTATACTTCACAATTTTCTCAACCTATATATGTTTCCCGTTCCGGTCTTTATAGTGCAGTCCGCCGTTATGCTCCGAATCTATCTGTCGTACTGAATGATGAAAAATCTACGGTTGTCGATCTGTCATTCAAAGACGTTTCTATCCAGCGGGCCGAAGATATTCTGAATACGTTGATTGCTGTATATAATGAAAATTGGGTAAAAGATAAAAATCAGATAGCGATCAGCACTTCTATGTTTATCAACGAACGCTTAGGAGTTATTGAAAAAGAATTGGGAAGTGTAGATGAGGACATATCTTCGTATAAGAGCGAACATCTTTTGCCCGATGTGCAAGCGGCATCCAGTATGTATATGGCACAGGTCAACGAAACTGATGCTCAATTATTGGCATTGAACAATCAGCTTTATATGGCTCGCTATATTCGCAATTATTTAGGAGGAGAGTCGAACAAATACCAGCTTTTGCCGGCCAATTCGGGTATAGAAAACTCTAACCTCGGAGATCAGATTACAGAATACAATAACAAATTGCTTCAGCGCAACAGTTTGGTTGCAAACAGCAGTGACCAGAACCCTTTGGTTATCGATCTCGACCATGCATTGGCTGCTATGCGCGAAGCAATTATCGCGTCTATAGATAATCAGGTTGTCACCTTAAATGCACAAATAAAAAATCTCGAACGCAGCGGACAGCAGACGACTACTCGTATTGCTGAAAGCCCTGCTCAGGCCAAATATCTGCTTTCGGTCGAACGCCAACAAAAAGTAAAAGAATCGCTTTATCTATACTTACTTCAAAAACGTGAAGAGAACGAACTTTCTCAAGCGTTTACGGCATATAATACCCGTATTATCACTCCGGCGGGAGGAAGCATGTTGCCTACAGCCCCGCTGAAAAAGAATATCTTGTTGGTTGCCTTTGTAGCAGGTCTGTTGATGCCTGCAATAGTCATATTCATTGCAGAGAATATGAATACAAAAGTTAGGGGACGTAAAGATTTAGAAAATATGACAATTCCTTTTGTCGGAGAAATACCGTTGGCATATCATCAGGACAAACAGGGTTCGATATTCCGGAAAAAGAAATTACCGGAAACACATACGATTGTAGTTAAAGAAAAAAGCCGAAATCTTGTCAACGAAGCATTTAGAGTTGTACGCACCAATCTTGAGTTCATGTTGGGTAAAGAAGGACAATCCCGGGTTATCATGGTTACGTCTGCAAATCCGGGTAGCGGAAAGACTTTTATTACCATGAATCTGGCAAAAAGTCTTGCAATTAAAGGTAAAAAGATATTGGTTATTGACCTCGATATGAGAAAAGCCTCTTTAAGCTCGTATGTCGATTTTCCCCGAATAGGAATTTCAAATTATTTGAGCGGGCAAGTAGAAAATTTTTCTGAAATTATAGTCAAAGGCAAGGTTTATCCGGGTTTAGATGTAATACCGGAAGGCACGATACCTCCAAATCCGACCGAGCTGTTATTTGATCTGCGCTTAGAACAAATGTTGAGTACATTAAAGACCGAATATGACTGCATCTTTATCGATTGTCCTCCGGTAGAGATAGTTGCAGATGCTTCTATTATCAATAAATTATCGGATATGACACTGTTTATTATCCGGTCAGGCTTATTAGATCGCAGCATGCTTTATGAAATAGAAGGATTTTATACAGATCAAAGATATAAAAACATGGCTGTTATCCTGAACGGCACATCCGAAGCATATGGTCATTATGGATATCGGTATGGGTACAGATACGGTTATAATTATGGATATGGCAAAGGTTATTCTGAAGAAAATTAGACTTCCGGACACCATATTATTGCAACTATATTAAAAATGAAAGGTATTGTATTAGCAGGCGGTTCGGGCACAAGGTTGTATCCGATCACTAAGGGAGTGAGTAAGCAGCTTCTCCCGATTTATGACAAACCGATGATTTATTATCCTATATCGGTGTTGATGTTGGCCGGAATCCGGGACATTTTGGTAATATCTACTCCGGTCGATCTGCCCGGATTCAAGAGATTGTTAGGAGACGGTTCTGATTACGGAGTACATTTCGAATATGCCGAACAGCCCAGTCCGGACGGTCTGGCTCAGGCCTTTATTATCGGTGAAAAATTCATAGGAGACGATTCGGTTTGTCTGGTTCTCGGAGATAATATCTTTTATGGACAAAGTTTTACCCGAATGTTGCAAGACGCTGTACGTACGGCAGACGAAGACAAGAAAGCTACGGTTTTCGGTTATTGGGTCGCCGATCCTGAGCGGTATGGCGTTGCAGAGTTTGACAAAGACGGTAATTGTATGTCGATCGAAGAGAAACCGGAAAAGCCTAAATCCAACTACGCAGTTGTAGGACTCTATTTTTATCCTAATCGTGTAGTCGATATTGCCAAAAATATAAAGCCTTCGGCAAGAGGAGAACTGGAAATTACTACGGTAAATCAGGCTTTTCTGAATGATCGAGAATTAAAAGTGCAGACATTAGGACGTGGATTTGCCTGGTTAGACACAGGTACGCACGATTCATTAAGTGAAGCTTCAACCTTTGTCGAAGTCATTGAGAAGCGACAAGGGCTGAAAGTCGCCTGCCTCGAAGGCATAGCTCTTCGCAAAGGTTGGATCACTGCCGATAAAATGCGTGATTTGGCGCAACCGATGCTTAAAAATCAATACGGACAATATTTGCTGAAAGTCATTAATGAATTGGGATTGGAATAATGGAAGTAATAAAAACGGACATAGACGGGGTGGTTATCATAGAACCGCGAATTTTCAGCGATGAACGGGGATATTTTTTCGAATCATTCTCTCAGCGTGAATTTGAAGAAAAAGTGTGTAAAACCGTTTTCGTCCAAGATAATGAGTCGAAATCTTCGTATGGCGTTTTGCGCGGATTGCATTTTCAGAAACCGCCTTATGCCCAGAGTAAATTGGTGCGAGTACTTAAAGGTGCAGTATTGGATGTCGCCGTCGATATTCGCAAAGGTTCTCCCTCATTCGGAAAACATGTAGCCGTAGAACTTTCGGGAGAGAATCACCGTCAGTTTTTTATTCCGCGCGGATTTGCGCACGGATTCAGCGTCCTGAGCGATGAAGTCATATTTCAGTATAAATGCGACGCATTTTATGCACCGCAGAGCGAGGGCGCTTTGGCATGGGATGATCCTGATTTGGGGATAGATTGGAAAATACCGTCCGATAAAGTAATACTCTCGGAAAAAGACCGGCATCATTGTCGTTTGCACGATGCGTCATGGTTGTTCGACTATAACGAAAAATTATATTGATGATGAATATATTAGTAACAGGCGCAAACGGGCAACTCGGAAATGAAATGCGCCGTGTATCGAAAAGTTCGGGCAACCATTATGTTTTTACCGACGTAGCGGAATTGGATATTACCGATCTGAATGCTATTCGCCGGATAATCGATAAAGAGAATATACAAGTAATTGTAAACTGTGCTGCATATACCAATGTCGATAAAGCAGAAGACGATTATGCAACAGCCGATTTGCTGAACAATAAGGCTGTCGAGAACCTGTCGATGGCAGCCAAGGAGTCAGATTCGACTCTGATACACATCTCTACCGATTACGTTTTTAAAGGAGACCGGAATATCCCTTGTCACGAAGATTGGACGACCGATCCGTTGGGAGTTTACGGAATCACAAAATTGGCAGGAGAAAAAGCCATATTGGAGTCGGGATGCCGTTATCTGATCTTTCGTACGGCATGGCTCTATTCCCCGTTCGGGAACAATTTTGTAAAGACCATGCAACGTCTTACATCAGAGAGAGAAACCCTGAATGTCGTGTTCGATCAAGTCGGTACACCGACCTATGCCGGTGATTTGGCGGCATTGATCTACAAAATCATAGAAAACAATTTTCTAAATCGGCAAGGTATCTATCATTACAGCAATGAAGGAGTCTGTTCTTGGTATGATTTTGCAAAAGAGATATGCGCACTTTCCGGAAACTGTTGTGATATACAACCTTGTCACAGCGACGAATTTCCAAGTAAAGTAAAACGTCCGCATTTTTCGGTATTGGATAAAACAAAAGTAAAAAAGACATTCGGCATAACAGTTCCGTATTGGAAAGACTCTTTAGTAAAATGCATAGAAGAACTTAAACAAAAATAATCGATCATGAAATTTAAACGCAATATCATCATTACCGGAGGCGCCGGATTTATAGGATCGCATGTCGTTCGCTTGTTTGTCAATAAATATCCCGATTACCACATTATCAATCTCGATAAACTGACATACGCCGGAAATCTGGCGAATCTCAAAGATATAGAAGACAAGCCGAACTATACTTTTGTAAAAGCCGATATATGCGATTTTCCCGGAATGCAGGAGTTGGTGAAACAGTACGAAGCAGATGGCATTATCCATTTGGCAGCAGAAAGTCACGTAGATCGTAGCATTAAAGACCCTTTCACCTTTGCCCGCACCAATGTTATGGGTACATTGAGCCTGTTGCAGGCAGCAAAAGAATACTGGGAATCTTTACCCGAAAGCTATGCCGGAAAACGGTTTTATCATATCTCTACCGATGAAGTATATGGAGCTTTGGAACTCACACATCCCGAAGGGATAAAACCACCATTCACAACGACAGCATCCTCCATAGAACACCATCTTGCCTATGGCAAAGATTTCTTTTATGAAGATACGAAATACAATCCGCACAGTCCCTATTCGGCATCGAAAGCATCGAGCGACCATTTTGTGCGGGCATTTCACGATACCTACGGTATGCCGACCATCGTTACCAATTGCAGCAACAATTATGGGCCATACCAGTTCCCCGAAAAACTGATACCTCTGTTTATCAATAATATCCGTCATCGTAAACCGTTACCGGTATATGGCAAAGGCGAGAATGTCCGGGATTGGCTTTACGTCGAAGACCATGCTCGAGCCATCGATATGATTTTCCATAAAGGCAAGATAGCCGATACTTACAATATCGGAGGATTTAACGAATGGAAAAATATTGACATTATCAAAGTCATCATCAAAACGGTCGATCGTCTGTTAGGCAATCCCGAAGGTTATTCTTTAGACCTGATTACTTACGTTACCGACCGCAAAGGACACGATTTGCGTTATGCCATAGATAGTACCAAACTGAAAAATGAACTCGGTTGGGAACCAAGCTTGCAGTTCGAAGAAGGCATTGAGAAAACAGTCCATTGGTATCTCGATAATCAGGAATGGATAGATAACATCACTTCCGGTGAGTATGAGAAGTATTACGAGGAGATGTATAAAGGAAGATAAATCGTAGGCTTTTGATTGGAATTGGGCAAAATGGAACTGAAGAAAAATATACTATATAGTGGTTTTCTAACCACTTCGCTGTATATATTCCAATTTATCACTTACCCATATGTGACACGTGTACTCGGGGTAACGAATATAGGTATATGTAATTATGTACAGAGCATCGTACAGTATTTTTGCCTTTTCAGTATGTTAGGAATTACATCTCTTGGCGTTCGGGAAATTGCGAAATGCAATGGAGACAAACTTAAATTAAATCAAACTTTCTCTCGGTTATTTACCCTAAACGCTATATTCACATCGGTTGCATTAGTCATTTATTTCCTGTTGATAGAGACTATTCCAAATTTCACCCAATATAGGAAATTACTTTATATAGGTGCAACACAAATTTTTTTTGGAACATTTACTGTAGAATGGCTTTTCCGTGGTTTGGAAGAGTTTAAGTATATCACCATAAGAACACTATTTGTTCGTTTGATTTATGTCATATCGATATTTTTATTTGTCAGTGAAAGTGATGATTATATCATTTATTTCTTGATATACTCTGCAATGATTATCGCTAATGGAATAATCAATTGGAATTATGGTAAGCAGTTTGTCAAATTTTCATTCCAACCATTATCATCAATTAAATGTTATGTAAAGCCATTGATATTTTTGGGCTCCCAACTAATTCTTACCTCTCTATATACGACTTTCAATACTGTGTACTTGGGAATAGTTTGTGGTGATACACAAGTTGGATATTATACTACAGCTACTAAAATAGAAAACATCATATTAGCTTTGTATTCTTCATTTACCCTTGTGATGATGCCTCGCATCAGTTCATTGATGGAATCTGAACAGCAAGAGGATATCAAGCGGATGTTGCAAAGTTCGTTCAATTTACTTTTTGCATTTGTATTTCCTTGTATATTCTTTTCAGAATTTTATGCAAACGAGTTGGTGTATTTAGTTGCTGGGAATGGATATGAAGGGGCTATTCTTCCCATGAGAATTGTAATGCCGTTAATGTTGATTGTTGGATTGGAACAGATACTTATCGTACAAATTTTGATGCCAAGTCGGTCCGATAGGCAAGTATTCATCAATTCTGTTATAGGTGCGACATGTAGCATCTTGTTGAATGTGTTGCTCGTTTCTAAACTTGAAAGCGTTGGATCTTCAATTGTTTGGTTCATCAGTGAATTAGCAGTAATGACTACAGCTCTTTATTTTGTAAAACAGAAATATTACGATGTTGAATTTTTTGCAAATATGATAAAGCACCTCCTTTCCTTTATGCCTATATTACTGATCTATTATCTTATATCAAAGACTGTGGAACAAGATTGGATAGGTTTTTCATTAGGCTTTATCCTTACATTGGTGTATAGTCATATCTCTTTGTTGTACGTAGTCAAAAATAACGTATATATCACATTTGTTAAATCATTAATTCTAAAATACAAAAAATGAGAGTACCTGTAATACTTCTCAATTACAATTCATCGTCCGACTGTCGTAAATGCATTTCGTATTTAAAACGACAGCAGGGTATTGAGTTGGAAATCATCGTTGTGGATAACTGTTCACAAGATGATGATTGTAACGAAGTCAAACGGTTATGTCAAGAACAAGGCTGTACATTTATCCAAGCTACCGAAAATCGAGGCTATAATGCTGGGAATAATATCGGTTTGCGTTATGCTTCTGAAAAAGGATACAAATATGCCATGATTGCCAATCCGGATATGGAGTTTCCACAGATAGATTATGTGGCTCGTTTGGTCAATGTTATGGAAGAAAAGACCGAAGTTGTAGTGTGTGGAAGTGATATTGTGACTCCAGAAGGTCGTCATCAAAATCCTCAAAGAGAGGCTACGTATTGGGAAGAATTGTTTTGGTTCCTTAATACTTGGAGTAACCGGAAATCCAATAAATGGTATTTGGGTGATTACACACAAAGCAACTATTGCGAAAAGATATCTGGCTGCTGCTTAATGGCAAGGTTAAGTTTTATCAATGATATAGGATTTTTCGATGAGAATATATTTTTATATTGTGAAGAATCCATACTTTCAAAACAAGTACGACGTGCTAACGCTAAAATGTATTATTTAAGCAGTGCATGTGCAGTGCATTGCCATATAGAAAAATCAAAAGGAAATCCAGGTAAACGGTTACAATTGGCTTTCCGATCTCGTTATTACTATTTGCGGCAATATAGTGGATATAAACACATAAAATTGTGGATATTGCTACAATCCAAACAACTGCAACGAATAATGTACAAATCGTTATGTTCCAATTCTTGAAAAGAGATAGCGTCCTCATTAATTTAATGATAATTCTTGTGGCTGTATCACCTGCATTTGCGTTAGGTGAAGGCAATAAAAATATGTTATTGATCGGTGTAATGTGCTTATCTCCATATTTTCTAATACGTTATCCGATAGTTATACCGAAAGTTGACATGCCGCTTACAATCATGTGTATGATGATGATAAGTTTTCCTATGGTATTCCATCCTGAAACGATGCGCTGGTCGACTGTACTCTACACATGCTTGTTCTGTCTTTATTTTATGGCATTTGCACGTGTGTTGGTAGTAAAGGTGTATGATTTTACCGATTTCACGCAATTATTAAAAGGACTTATTTATGCCTATTGCATAATCCTAATTGTTCAGCAATTCTGCGTTCTGTTCGGATTTCCGATATTCAATGTCAGTAATTACACACCCCTTGAACCATTCAAGCTTAATTCACTTATGAGTGAACCTTCACATAGTGCCCGTATTATACCTATTCTTATGTTCTTTTATATACTGGCTAAAGAACATGAAATAGGCCAAAAATATGTATTAAAAGAACAATTTACTGATGATAGAAAAGTATGGATTGCTTTTCTTTGGCCGATGCTGACAATGGGAAGTGCTACTGCATTTATATTCTTATTGATTATTATATTTAAGGTATTTCCAAGTTTTAAACGTGCTAATACGATTTTAGTTGTTATCGCTAGTTTGTTAATCATTTTAACAGTCGCAAGTGAAAATCATAATTTTGACCGTGCTTTCCGATTCTCAAAAGCTGTACTTACTCTTGATGAGAAACAAATCATCAAAGCCGATGGCAGTGGTGCCCATCGTATCGTTCAATCGTTCCGAGGGGCAAGGTTTGTGGGGTTGAACGACAAAGATGATTGGGTAGGACACGGTATTGATGCAGATCAAAAATTAATTCCAAACTGGCAATCATCATATCTCCCGGGTGGAGCTGGAATGTTTTTCTTATGGGTTAATTACGGTTTTTTAGCATGTATGTTGTGGTGGTGTTTTTCATTCCATATAACTCTGTTAAATCACGAACCGTTAATTTCAACTTTTATTTGGTTATTGACAATCTTTATAATGGGAGGACTTAACAACCAAATTATATGGTTAGTTTTAACTATAAGCTATTGTTATAAAATATTGGACAATAAATTTATGATAGTTTACAAATGAAGATAATACACATTGTACATGGTAAAGCCAATCCGGCAAGTGCCAACGGTATTAGTAGAGTAGTTTACTACCTCAACAAATATGAACGATTGGCTGGTATTGACAGCCAAATTTGGGCTATTGTTGATGGTGTCAAACACCATGAAACTTATAAACGAGATGAATTTGTTACTGTGGAATGCTTTCCGCGAGTTTCGTTGTGGGGTGGTCAAGAAATCATAAATTGGATTAGTAAAGAAAGAGATAGTATTGATATAGTTCACTTCCACCTCATCTGGTTTTATGACAAAAACATAATCATGAGAGCGGTTAAAAGGCTTGGAATACGTTCCGTGGTGACAACCCATGGAACGTATTCCAAGCCTCACGCCTATACAGGCGTGAGGATTATTGCACGTTCACTATACGAACTGAATTACCTTAAGATGGCAGATGAATGTCATATCTTAGCAAGGGAAGAAGGTACAGGATTACGTAAATATGGATATACCGGTAAAAGTTTTGTGGTTTACAATGGATATGATCCAAGTGACATGCCATCCGCAGAAAGGATAAACCGTGATTTTTTTAAGGATTACCCATTTCATAATAAAACAATCCTCTGTATGATATCTGTACTGAGAAGCGACAAGAATATTGATTTAATCATCCGTGCCATCAGCATGTTATCTGACAATCAAAAGAGAAATTTGGCATTTGTGCTTATTGGTCCTGATAATAAAGGTAATGCAGCCCATTTTGATGCATTGGCTAAACAGCTTGGTGTAAGTGATAATTTCTATTGGATCGGTCCGCTTTACAAAGATGATAAATACAATGCCATGCTTAGTTCTGACGGATATATTATGGCATCGGACAGTGAAGGTTTTTCCATGTCAATTATTGATGCAATGGCTTGCTCATTGCCTATGATATTGACATCGGGATGTAATATGAAATATATCAGTGATGATAAGTTTTATTTGATGTGTGAGCCTTATCCACAAGATTTAGCTCATGGTATAGAATATTTCCTTACACATCCGCAGGAAATGCCAATGTTAGGCCAAAAAGCCAAATGTGTGTTGGAAGAGAAACTGTACTGGGATAAAATTGCCCATGTCATGATTGATAATTATCAACGAATCATTAATACGGGGGATTGAAACGATGATAAACGAATATGATTTTGCCCCGGTTCATGTAGAATGGGATGAGCGTCATGCGACCCTCCTTAGGGACTTCTTGAACGAGCTTTCTCAAAAGAAAATCAGGTACGTAATTTTGAAAAATGATGACGGTTTACCATTTGAGAATCATTCAAAAGACGTAGACATTGTGATAGAGCCAGGATCTTATGATAATGCTGCAAAGGTTATACGAGATTGCTATAAACGGCATGGCATTACTTATTATAAGATACATAAATTCGAGCGTTTACGATGTTGGTATGGAATGAATCTTGACACTCATTTTGCAATCCATATAGATTTATTGGAGGGATTTTTACATAAAGGTTTTGAAATGCTTCCTTTTGAAACTCTTTACGAACATTCATTTGAGAACAATAATGGTATTCGGGTACAGAAAGAACTGATGGGAAGTGTCGTATTACTATTGCACTGTACAATTTGTTATCATTCCATTAAAGAAAAATATGCGAAACTTATTGCAGATTCGTATTTGAGACAACGTGAAGGATTCATAGATATACTTAAACAGATTTTAGGTAATAAACACGCATCGGTTATGACTCGATTGTTAGATGCCAAAAACTATAAACAAATTGCACAGCTAGGCAAAAGGTTTTCTCATGTATCTAAATGTCGTATTTTTGTACGTAGGCCACTCTTTTCTATTTATAATGTTATGGACTTCCTGTGGGAGAAGGTATGTCGGGTCATTTTTAACATGGACAGATACAACAATTTGATTTCTGTTCATGCTCCAGATGGAACTGGTAAAACAACTTTTATTCAAAAATTAGGCAATGAACTTGGCTTTTATTATGTTTGCTCTCCATCGGATTTATTATCAATCCATCATTTTCGTCCTTGTATATTGCCAAATTTAGGGGCTGTCGGAGAGAAAACTGGGGTAATGAAGCAAGACAAGGACTTCACTATTCCTCATCGTGCCAAACCTGTCGGTTTCTTATCTTCATTTATTCGAATGACGTATTATTGGTTGGATTATGTGATCGGTATGCCTTTCATATTACGCAAAGATGCACAGTTCGATAATATAACAATCTTTGACCGTTACATTTATGATTTTCTTGTTGATCCATATCGTACTCGAATCAAATTGCCATATTGGATTCGAAAAGCATTTACTAAATTGGTAAAGCAACCTAAAATAGTATTTGTATTGGATGCAGATGCCAATACTATATATTCAAGAAAACAAGAACTTTGCAAAGAGGAAATCAACCGGCAACTTATGGAATTCCGCAAACTAAAACATTTGGGAGAAAGAGTATATATATTGGACGCTTCTCAAACTCCCCCAAAAATAGCCAATGATGCAATACAGATAGTCATTGATAAATTCACTCATAAATTATAAATTCAAAATGTTCTATAAATTGAAAGAATGGTGTTTATTGAAAGCATCATCTATTGTAAGACTCTTACGAGGGGAGGTTAGTACTGCGTCTTTGATTAAACAAGGATTAACAGTAGGAAGTAATTTTTCACGACAGGGGGGGGGTAAGAATAGACGCTTCATATCCTTTTCTGATTGAGATAGGTGATGATGTAGGATTTTCTACCAATGTTACAGTTTTGGCCCATGATAATTCTTTAAAACGATTTATTGGAATTGCCAAGATAGGAAGAGTAAAAATCGGCAATCATGTTATGGTCGGAGCCAGTTCTACTATATTGCCAAATGTTCGAATTGGAAACAATGTAATAATCGGGGCGGGTACTGTTGTAACTAAAGACATTCCTGATAATGTCGTTTGTGCAGGAAATCCAGCAAAAATCATTTGTACGCTTGATGAATATATTAATAAGTATAATGCAAAAATAACTGAAGAGAATCTATTAGGGCGTGATTTTACACCATTAAATCTTGATATAAAAAAGAAAAAGCGTATGAAAGAGCTTACAACTTATGGATTTTGTTATATGAAATCTGAAAATTACGATGACAAACATCAGAATAAATAGATTAGAGCGCAAAATATTGGTTTCCGCATACGGTTGCGAACCATTAAAAGGCTCAGAACCGGGTATTGGCTGGAACTGGATTTTGCAAATGGCTAAATACAATTATTTGCACGTAATTACACGAGCAAACAACAAGCAAGTAATAGAAGCCCATTTGCCGGATGATCTAAAGCATCGAATCACATTTCATTATTATGATACACCTAATTGTATAAAACGGTTAAAGAACAAGGCAAAAGGACTCTATTTCTATTATTTCTGTTGGCAAATTGGCATTGTACCATTGGTAAGGCGTATCTTAAAAGAAGAAAGGATGGATTACACCATGCACCTTACGTTTGGGAGTATGTGGATGCCTACATTTCTCCCCCTATTTAGCACATCTTTCATTTGGGGGCCTGTTGGTGGTGGAGATTGTGAGCCTAAACCTTTTCTTAAAGTTCTACCCTTAAAACAGAGAATCATGCAAAGCTTTCGTTATGTCATGAATGCATTCTCTTTTTTGCATCCTGGAATAATGCTTCCAGCTGTTAAAGCCAAAACTATATTGGCACGAACCCCAAATTCAGCACACGTTATACCGAGTTGTTTTCAACATAAGGTAAAAACAATATTGGAGACTGCAATGGAAGCGGATGTCTTTAACTATAAAAGGGTAGAACGCCCTAATGATAATGTGATAAAGCTAATTACGACAGGACGTCTTCTTCCGAATAAAAATATTTTATCGGCTGTCAGAGCCTTAGCTTATATTCCTAAAGAATATCACATATCATTAACCATTGTAGGATCGGGGTATCAAAAAAAGGAGATAGAAGATACCGCTATAAAAATGGGGCGAGACAATAACATTAGAATCATTGATGAAATGCCCCGTCAAAACGTGCTTCATTTGGTTGAACAGTCAGATATATTCCTTTTCCCTAGTTTACGTGAGGGTGGTAGTTGGTCGTTGATGGAAGCTATGGCCATAGGTTTACCTGTAATCTGCCTTGATTGGGCAGGAATGACTATTACAACAGACGATACATGCGCAGTCCGCCTTCCTGTGACAAACCCAGAACAAATGCCTAAAGACATGGCGGCCGCAATTATTAAGCTAATTGAGAATCCTAAGTTGAGAAAACAGATGGGAGAAGCCGGTAGAAAACGTATTAAAGAGGTTTTCAATTGGGAGGAAAAAGGTCGCTTCATGGAGAATTTACTTAAAGAATTGGATGCTAAAAAATGAGTGTTTTGGATTTGTTTTCTCATTTGCTGTCTGATTCTGGCGAATGTTTTTATCGTTTTTCCAACGCCGATGGCAAGACATGGATAATGCCTGTACGAAATATGCGGGTAGCCATGAACCTCTACCAAGTGGACGGAATGGGAAGTTGGTGAAAGCACTGTTTCCTTGGCTACACGTAATACCGTTTGTACGGAGGGTGATTCATGCGGAAAAATTGTACTGTAAGCTCAGTGACAAACTGGAACAGTTGCTTTGCAGGCTATTCCATGAAGAAGAGATTGAATTTTCGCTTTTTGGAGGTACGCCTTGTGTACATCAAAAGGTGACAATACAAATAAGTAAGGGTTGTCACGTCTTAGGGTATTGCAAAGTAAGCGGCAGTGATGAAATAGCGGCATTGTTTCAGAGCGAAGCAGAATTACTGGAACTTCTGAAAGAACAAGGGATGGAAGGGGTGCCTCAATGTCTTTACTGTGGTGAACTAATTGAAAGAGTATTTCTTTTTGTACAGAGTACGGAAAAGACTCGGCAATCGAAAGTACCGCATGAATGGAGCAACTTACACGAGCATTTTCTAATTGAATTGCAAAGAAAGACAGTTCAGAATGTAATATTTGAAAAGAGCGATTATTACAATACACTACAGGGCTTGCAAGCACATATGGATTGGCTTCCGGAATTTATGAATCGAAATGTTATCGAAAAGACGATAAGTAAGATCGTTAATTCATATAAAGGGAAGATTGTGGAGTTCTCGACTTACCACGCAGACTTTACTCCGTGGAATATGTTCGCAGAGAAGAACCGCTTGTTTGTCTTCGATTGGGAATATGCTTGTATGACTTATCCTCCGATGCTGGATCATTATCATTTCTTTACGCAAACCGCCATTTTTGAAAAGCATTGGCAGGAGAAAGAGATTATTGCGTTCCTCCAGTCTCCTGATGCCAATTGGGTAAACAGGGAGAGGTACATACTCTATCTATTGGACATCATTTCCCGATTTACGGTGCGTGAGAAAGGAACTGTTGAGGGGAATATTGCCCACTCGATGAAGATTTGGAATGACTTATTGGTATATCTAAACAAATGAAACATATTATCTGTTTCCACCTTTTCAATGATTACAGCGGCAGCCCTAAAGTGCTGAAGATGGTCTTGGAGGGTTTGTTAAAAAAAGGTTATCAAGTGGATTTGGTATCTTCCAAAGGTGGAGTTTTGGATGAATTACTGCACTATAAAAATTTGCATAAGCATTCTTATTCCTATAAATTTTCAAACAATGCTCTGCTTACGATGCTGCGTTATTGCCTGATGCAGCTCTATACATTCTTTCTGTCCTTCCGCTGGCTGTTCTGTAAGGATGTAGTGTTTTATATCAACACCCTACTACCTGTTGGCCCGGCATTGGCAGGGCGCATGATGGGGAAAAAAGTAATATATCATTATCATGAAAACGCTTTCGTTAAGGGGGCTTTTTATAAGATTTTGGCAACTCTGATGCAAAAGTTGGCACACAAAATTATTTGTGTGTCGCAATATCAGAGATCATTTTTGGGTAGAAAAAGTGGGGTATGTGTTATTCCGAATGCTTTGCCTAAGGAGTTTACAAGCCGATTGCATCCGGATGCGGAAGCTGCATTCGGACGACAAACTGTCTTAATGCTCTCATCATTAAAAGAATATAAAGGTACACGGGAATTTATCGAATTGGCTAACAGGTTGCCGCAATATAAATTTGTATTAGTTATTAATGATACGGATAAAAATATTGATAAATATCTGAAAGATAATAATTTAACATTTGTTAAGGGGGGGGGTAATTTGATAATTTATTCTCGTCAATCGGATGTTATACCTTTCTATAATTCTGCTTCGTTAGTGATTAATTTGACCAATCCTTTGTTTGCTGTGGAGACTTTCGGACTGACAACTCTTGAAGCTATGACAAACGGACTTCCTGTAATTGTTCCTACTCGGGGTGGAATTGCAGAAATGGTAGAAAATGGAATAAACGGTTACAAAATAGATGTACAGGATTTAAAAAATATTACAGAACAGATTTGCCGAATATTAGAGAATAGAAATTTGTATTCTTCTTTATCTGCCAACGCTTTAAAATGTTCTGCAAAGTATCATTACTCTTGTACTCTTTATAATCTGATCAATTCTTTGGAGGAATGAACACAGATAATTTACAAATATTGTCACGGCAAGAAGATGTGGCCTCATTTTATAATAAGGCTACAATTGTATTGAATCTTTCTGACAAACATCGGTTTGTCGAGACATTTGGTTTGACTGCATTAGAGGCCATGAGTGCCGGACTTCCCGTGATTGTACCGACAGAAGGCGGAATTGCCGAAATGGTAACGGATGGAGAGAATGGGTATAAGATCGATGTGCAGGATTTGAATAAAATTGTCGAATATATTCATCTGCTTTTATCCGATCAAGAGTTATATAATAAACTGTCGAATAATGCTTCTGCCTATTCTCGAAATTTCAATATCGATAAAATGACCGAATCTATTTTATCATTATTCGACTAATTTCTTTACAGATACTTTTTCTATATACGGGGTATGGCAAGGTCTTACTCTCGTGTTTCTGACGTCTTTTTGAGAGTGTTATTAAATACTCCGAATCACCATATTACCTTACACACTGACGTATGAAACGGTGAAGAGAAACTTGCCATTATTCCCCGAAAAATGGCCACGCTTGAGTACCGGTTTAAAATAAAATATTTAGAGCTATTTTTTTGAACTTGCTTTTCGTTTCTTGCGTGTCATGTACTCTGTCATACTCCTTATCGGAACAAAAAATATGCTCGAAAGCTACTCTTAAAAAGAGGCTGTTCAAAATTTAAACAGAATATAAATCTTATAGATTTTCAACACTTTACGTTTTATGAAAAATGTTGCTATCGTGGGTACTCAGGGTGTTCCCGCGAGATATGGCGGTTTTGAGACTTTGGTAGAGAACATCATTGGGAAGAATTGTCCTCTTGAGGTGCAATATACGGTATTTTGCAGTAGTAAAGACTTTAAAAAAGAAGAGCGTTTATTGTCTTATAAAGGTGCTTTTTTGAAATATGTCCCGTTACATGCGAATGGTTTCCAGAGTACTCCGTATGATATTTGGTCTTTGTTGAAAGTGATGCGGGGATATGACGTGATTGTCATATTAGGTGTATCGGGGTGTATATTTTTACCGGTATTTCGCTTGTTTTGCCGAAAACGCTTGGTTATAAATATTGACGGATTAGAGCATCGGCGGGCAAAATGGGGAAGATTTGCCCGTCGGTTTTTGAGATTTTCCGAGGCTATGGCTGTTCGTTTTGCGGATGTGATCGTTGCGGATAATAAAGGTATTCAAGATTATGTTCTTGATGTCTACGGAAAAGATTCTGCATTGATCGCTTACGGAGGGGATCATGTGAAACGGTCGGTCGGAGAGGAGAGACAACGTGCGATATTGGACCTTTATGGGTTGAAAAGAAAAGAGTATTCGTTCACGGTGTGCCGTATCGAGCCGGAAAACAATTGTCATATTACTTTGGAGGCTTTTGCGAAAAGAGGTGATGTGTTGGTTTTTATCGGTAACTGGGATAAGAGTGCATACGGGCAAGAACTGAAACGAAAATATAGCGGGGTCGGGAATATTCAATTGATCGATCCGGTCTATGATCTTGATGTTTTGTATGTATTGAGGAATAATTGCCGCTTTTATATTCATGGACATAGTGCCGGAGGTACAAATCCTTCATTAGTGGAGGCTATGTTTTTTAATTGTCCGATTTTGGCTTATGATGTCATATATAATCGAGAAACGACCGAAAATAAAGCTTTTTATTTTCGGGATGCAGAGCAACTGATTGCTCTTTTAAGAAACGACAATGCTTCATTGTTGGAGAAGTCTGCAAAAGATATGTCTGAAATTGCAAATCGCCGTTATCTGTGGGAAGTGGTATCGAGGCAATATCTGGAACAGTTTGATCTTGTATCGGTTAAGGCCGACTGATAAATTAGGCAGGCTTGAAAAACAGGGGAGGGAAACATATAGTTTCTCTGCCCTGTTTTTCAAGCTTTGTTTTTTATAATTTTACGGTTACTTTTTTGCCCTTTTTACTTTCATTGTGCATTCTGTCTACTGCGGTTATAACGTAAGTATATTTTTCTGTTCCTTTTTGATAGGGTAGTAAATACCCGGTTTCTCGTGTTGTCGTAACAAGATTTCTTCCGTTCGACAAATCAATAGGTTCACCTTCAGCGAATCGGTAGATACAGAAATAAACCTGCTTCTGCATTTCATCTTTTGTGTTTTTACGTTTCCATTCCAAGACATAGCCTTGCGGTATCCAACGGGCTTTCAAGCTTTTCACTTCTGCCGGACATTTATCATCGATAAATGTGTATGCCGGTATTATTGCGGGAAAAGCGAAGTGGTCGTATTTCAGGGCGTTGCCTATATTTCCGTAATTTTCTAACAGAGGATGCGCCGGCCAGAAACAATTGCCGGAGATGTTGTCCAGATAACGGCTCAATTGTATTTTATGATTTAGTTGCGAATATTTCGGATTTACGTCCGCTGCGTTCATCGTTCGTTTTACGTCTTGTCCGATATAGAGATGCCGTCCGTTACTATGACGATTCCACCAATAAATAAGGGTTTCGTAACAAGCTGCTTTATGCCCTATTTCCCAATATAATTGAGGCATCATATAATCGACCCATCCGTTACGAGTCCACATCAGTACATCTGCATACAAGTCGTCATAATTTTGTAACCCGTTCGTATCGCTACCGTTCGTGTCATTTTTCTTATTCCGGTATATTCCGAACGGACTGATTCCGAACCGGACCCAAGGTTTCCGTTGCGAAATGGTCTGATGAAGTTCTTGAATCAAAAAATTTACGTTATTCCGACGCCAATCAGATAGGCTCAGTCCGTTTCCGTATCGAGCGAAACTCTTTTGGTCGGGAAATTCTTTTCCTGCAATGGGATAGGGGTAGAAGTAATCATCCATGTGTATTGCATCTATGTCATAACGAGATACGATATCATCTACTACTTGACAGATAAATTTACGGGATTCGGGCAATCCCGGATCGAAATAAAGCTGATTACCATAAGTTACGAACCATTCGGGGTGTTTATGATAAATGTGTCCGGGCGCTAATTGTTCGTTCAGATTACTTTTTACGCGATATGGATTGAGCCATGCGTGAAATTCCATATTCCGTTCATGACAAGCTTCGATGAGATATTGCATCGGATCCCATACCGGAGTCGGTGCTATGCCTTGTGTCCCGGTAAAAAAACGACTCCATGGCTCTAATGATGATCGATAAAACGCGTCTGCTTGAGGTCTTACTTGAAAAATGACGGCATTTATACCCATTTGTTGCAAGCCGTCAAGCATTGCTGTAAGATATGTCTGCATGGTAGCTTTATCCATGTTTTGGTATTGAGACTGATGAACAGTCTGTATCCATGCACCCCGGAATTCCCGTTTGGGAGACTGTTGGCTTTTTAATGGAAAAGCAAATAGTAAAATTGCTAATGTGATAAAGTAGAACCGAAATTTCATAATGAGTGTCTTATTAATATTCGACAAAAATAGAAAAACTTCTTGTGAAATTTGCTCTTTTGTCTCTTTCTGTCTCGAATATTTTGTACTTTTGTGTCGCATTTTGGAGATTTTTGTCTCTTTTGTTCTGTATAAAAATAAAAAAACAAGAAATTACGAAATAGAATGGAAATTGCAACGAAGTACAATCCTGCCGAGGTTGAAGGAAAGTGGTATGAGTATTGGCTTAAAAACGGATATTTCAAGTCGAAACCCGATGGCCGTGAACCTTATACGATAGTCATACCTCCGCCAAATGTTACGGGTGTGTTGCACATGGGGCACATGCTGAACAATACGATTCAGGATATTTTGATTCGTCGTGCCCGTATGACCGGAAAGAATGCTTGTTGGGTCCCGGGTACCGATCATGCTTCTATCGCAACCGAAGCGAAGGTCGTGAACAAATTGGCAGCTCAGGGAATTAAGAAAACTGATCTTACGCGGGAAGAATTTCTGAAACATGCATGGGAATGGACAGAAACTCACGGAGGAATTATCTTGCAGCAGCTCCGTAAGTTAGGTGCTTCTTGCGATTGGGACAGAACGGCTTTTACTATGGATGAGCTTCGTAGCGAAAGTGTCTTGAAAGTTTTTGTCGATTTATATAATAAAGGACTTATCTATCGGGGTGTCCGTATGGTAAATTGGGATCCGAAGGCTTTGACTGCTCTATCCGATGAAGAAGTCGTTTATAAAGAAGAACACGGAAAGTTATATTATTTACGCTATAAGATTGAGGGTGAGGACGGATATGCCGTAGTCGCAACGACCCGTCCTGAGACGATTATGGGAGATACGGCTATGTGTATCAATCCGAATGATCCCAAAAATCAGCATTTAAAAGGGAAGAAAGTTATTGTTCCGTTAGTAAACCGGGTAATTCCGGTCATCGAAGATGATTATGTCGATATCGAATTCGGTACGGGTTGTCTGAAAGTCACTCCGGCACATGATGTTAACGACTATATGCTGGGCGAAAAGTATAATCTGCCGAGTATCGATATTTTTAACGATAACGGTACGATAAGCGATGCTGCCGGAATGTATGTCGGTATGGACAGATTCGATGTCCGTGTTCAAATAGAAAAAGATCTGGAAGCTGCGGGCCTGTTGGAAAAAACGGAGGCTTATACTAATAAAGTCGGGCATTCGGAACGTACGAATGTTGTGATAGAGCCTAAACTTTCTATGCAATGGTTTTTAAAAATGACCGATCTTGCTAAACCGGCGTTAGAGGCTGTAATGAATGACGATATAAAGTTTTATCCGGCAAAATACAAAAATACATACCGCTATTGGATGGAAAATGTTAAGGACTGGTGTATTTCCCGTCAGCTTTGGTGGGGACATCAAATCCCTGCATATTATCTTCCCGAAGGTGGGTATGTCGTAGCAGCAACTAAAGAGGAAGCTTTGGAACTGGCTCGTAATAAGACGGGTAATTCTGCCTTACAAACGGAAGATTTACGACAAGATGAAGATTGTCTCGATACATGGTTTTCTTCTTGGTTGTGGCCTATATCGCTGTTCGACGGTATTAATCATCCCGGAAATGAAGAACTGAATTACTATTATCCAACCAGTGACTTGGTTACAGCTCCCGATATTATTTTCTTTTGGGTAGCCCGTATGATTATCGCCGGCTATGAGTATCAGAAAGAGATGCCGTTTAAAAATGTCTATTTTACCGGAATTGTCCGTGATAAATTAGGCCGTAAAATGTCTAAGTCGTTAGGTAATTCCCCCGATCCGTTAGAATTGATCGATAGGTACGGGGCTGACGGGGTTCGTATGGGAATGATGCTTTCTGCTCCGGCCGGAAATGATATTTTATTTGATGATACATTGTGTGAACAAGGACGTAATTTCAATAATAAGATATGGAACGCATTCCGGTTGGTAAAAGG
>OCAL01000350.1_pt1 | contig 20901 bp, 23 predicted proteins | sample 1477141 | NCBI WGS metagenome assembly OCAL01 (sample SAMEA2580295, study PRJEB22360) | human gut metagenome | biome: human gut; feature: human-associated habitat; material: faeces | place: Denmark | collected 2008/2010
GTTTAATAATCGTTTTAACAGCTTTGTTTTAGATTTTGAACAGTTGAAAAAGGATCAGCATAGGAACAGTATTGATAAATCAATCACTATTAATGAAGTCCATTTGATTGACCTAATAGGTCGGAATCAGCCCGTGAATTTAGTGAAATTATCTGAGTTACTTGAAGTCTCTAGGAGTGCCATTACTCAGAGTGTTAGACGTTTAACCAAGAAAGATCTCGTTTCTTTTGAATTTGCACCAGATAATGAAAAAAATAAATATCTGATATTATCCCAAAAAGGGGTTGACGTTTTTAATATCCATAAAGAGCAGCAAGAACATATTGAGACAGCCATTTTTTCAGTTTTAAGAAACTATAGTGAGGAGGATCTTCAAATGGTTATGAAATTGATGGATGATGTTGAAAAGGTATGGCAAGAATTACCGTGGTAAAAATCACGGTAATTTTAAAACTATATTGTTAATTACATTAACAAAAAAGGAAGATATGAATATAAAAATTGAACTGATCTCAGAGTCTGATTTAGCAGACGAATCTTTTAATATTGTCATCGATGGCTTAAAACCAAGAGAAATATATCGAGTCGAAATGTTTCTATCCGATTATTATTGTATCAATGCTCCCATGCTTTTAGCTCATGATGTTTTATGGAAATCAGCAGCGACTTTTGTATCAGATAAGAATGGTATCATTGATATTTCACAAACTCCATCTTGTTCTGGCTCTTATGAAGATATTGCAACAATGGGGTTATTCTTTAATGCCAAGCCCTTGACCAATAGGAAAAAGAAACTTCCAAACTCTCTTTCTAAAATTCCCTTATTAGATCACTTTTTTGTGGAAATCAAAATTATACAAGGTAATACTGTCGTCGCAAAGAGAACTTTCACAAGACATTATATGAGTTCGCAAATTAGTCATCAAGATATTTACGGGAAACATTTTCAAGGGAGACTCTTTTATGATAAAAAGGCAATAAAAGCACCAGCATTGATTATTGTGAGCGGTAGTGAAGGAAGGATTGAAAAGGCACAGAATATAGCTCAGCTTCTATCTTCTAGAGGTTATATTTGCCTAGCAGTTGCCTACTTTGGTTTAGAGGGGTTGCCAAAACATTTGGAACGTATTCCTTTAGAGTGCCTTGTGGAAGCAAAGGATTATCTACGTCAGCATCCTCAAGTAGATAGTGAAAGAATTGGAATCTATGGACGGTCTAAGGGAGCAGAGTTAGTTTTAGCTGAGGAGAGCATTTTTAATGACGTTCAATGTTTGGTACTAAATTCACCCTCTGATGTGGTGTATGAAGGGATAAAAGGAAAATGGAACTCCCATACTTCTTCTTGGACGTATTTGCAAAAAGAACTTCCTTATCAAAAGTTTCGACTTAGAGATTATCTGTTCAGCAAACTTTAAAAAAATCCTTCCCTAAAGATTGCTCTGCTAGGATAGATATTGGTCAAATGCACTCACCAATCTTATTGCTCGGAAGTACTGTTGATGAAATATGGGATGCCTCGTCAGCAATTGATGATATTGTTTCATATTATAAAGGACACCACATTACATTTAAAAAATACCATGAAACAGGTCACATGTTGACAGTGGCTTATCAACCCAATCATCGCTATCGAAAAGATTGGCGTTTACTGATGAAAGAGAGCAAGGATTCTTGGTTGGCTACGATTCATTTTTTTGATAGGCATTTGAAGAAGCTATAAAAATAAGATTATAAATATGCTATAATAATTCCAACTAAGATAAAAACACAGTTCTGGTTGGTAGTCCAGACGTAGGCGAGCCTATCAGTAACCTTCCTCCTTGGTTGTCCATTCTTAGGGATAGATTTAAGGAGGTGCTGTCGTGGAAACAATTTCAATTGGATTGACAGTTTATTTTGAAGATGGATTTTGGCATGGTTTGTTCGAACAAGTGTATCTAGAAACTTATCAAGTTTGTCGTGTGACATTTGGTCAGGAGCCAAAAGATGATGAAATTCTAGAGATCTTACAGACTCAGTTTACTCAATTATCTTTTAGTCCAGAAGCTATAGTTAAGCAACATGTAAAAGTCAAGAATCCTAAACGATTACAGCGAATGGTGAAGAAACAAGTAAATCAGAAAGTTTCTTCCAAGTCGAAAGAACTATTGCAGTTGCAGTATGAGGAAAGGAAAAAGATTTCAAAACATCAATCTAGTGTCCAAAAGCAATTGCTCAAACAAGAGAAATTTGAACGCAAACAGCAAAAACGGAGGGAGAAGCACAAAGGTCACTAGTGACTTTCTCTTTCATAAAATAGAACAGCTCTTTTCGTATAAAAAGAGCTGTTTTTACTTGTGTTGAAAATTCCTTTTGTATATAGATTCCTAATAAACCTACTTGTCGTCAAAAGATTTACTGACGATAGTTTCAAATTCTGGACAATATTTACTTGCCTCAAATTCAATAATCTCATATTGAGCAATCTCATTTTGATAGAATGGATCGTGTGTAATGATTTCTTGAACGGCTTCTTTATTTTTAGCTCTCATGAGAATGATACCGCCAGTTCTTGGATTTTTTCTTCCAGATGCGATAAAATGACCTTTTGTATAATACTGATTTAAAAAATCTATGTGTTTTTCTAAGAATTTTTCAACTGTATCAAGGGGCTTAATATAGGTAAGATTTACAATAAACATAAGTGACTCCTTTAAAATGAATGATAAATAGATTATAATACTCTACAAATAAATTGAATAGTAGGCACATTTTTGTAAGGAGAAAAAATGTTAACAAATAAAAAATGGAATTGCAGTATGTCTCGGGTATTAGATGTGGTTGGTGGGAAATGGAGAATGAATATATTATGGGTTATAAATAAGCATAAGAAAGTTCGTTTCAATCAATTGAGAAGAGAAGTTGAAGGGATTACAACTATCAGTTTGACACGTGGACTAGATGTTTTAATAGAGAAGCAATTGGTTGAAAAATATGATTATGAGTCTATGCCACTTCATACAGAATATGAGCTGACAGAAAAAGGGAAATCATTGATGCCGATTTTAAAGGACTTGAATCAATGGGGTAAAGAATGGCTGCAATAAATTTGTCCTCATTTTTATCTCTTCCATCCCTCCACTTGGACTCTCATTTTGACCACTTATCCCTAAAAGCCGTTTTTTAAACGGCTTTTTTGCTAGACTGGTTCTATCAAAAGGAGAGAGAACATGATATTACAAGCTAAAAACATAAGTAAACGATATGGAAATCATTTAGCCGTAAACAATATTCACTTACAGTTTGAAAAGGGAACATTTAATGCGATTCTAGGACCAAATGGAGCGGGGAAATCAACGACAATTTCCATGTTGATTGGTTTGAAACAACCAACGCAAGGTGAAATCATCTATGAACCAGATACTAAAATTGGTGTGGTCTTCCAAACCAGTGTTTTAGATGAGATGCTGACGGTTAGGGAAAATCTGACCATTCGTGCGAAACAGTATAAAGCCTTAAAACCCGATCGTGTGTCTGATCTCATTGGTCGGCTAGGCCTATCAGCTTTCCAAAAGCAGAGATACGGGACGCTTTCAGGTGGCCAAAAGCGTCGGGTTGACATTGCGCGTGCTCTACTCTTACAACCAGATATTCTGTTCTTAGATGAGCCAACGACAGGTTTAGATATCCAAACTCGGAAGTCTATTTGGGATTTGCTCTATCAATTGCAGAGAGAAGAGGGAATGACCGTTGTATTGACCACGCATTATCTTGACGAAGCAGATGAAGCTGATCAAATTTATATTGTAGACCATGGGGAAGTGATTGCTCAGGGATCGGCATTAGATATTAAGAGCCAGTATGCAAAAAACATCTTGAAGATTCGTTTCAAGGAGATGCAGCAGATAGAAAGTCTCAAATCTTCGGGAATGTCAGTAGAGCAACAAAGTCAATTGGAGTATATTTTTCAACCCAAGAGTGAAAGGCAAGCCATTGATTACCTGGCACAAGTTAGAGATAGAATAGCCCATTTTGAGTTTCGTCCAGGGACCATGGATGATGCCTTTATTGCACTTACAGGAAGGGAGGTTCGTTAATGCTAGCCTTACTAAAGCGAAATTTTTTATTGTACTTCAGGAATCGTTCAGGAGTTTTCTTCTCTTTGTTGGGAGCCTTGATTTCCTTTATTCTCTATATTATTTTTCTTCAAAAAAATCTAACAGATGCTTGGAGTCAGCTCCCCAATAGTGGTCCTTTGTTAAATAATTGGTTGATGAGCGGGACGCTGGCTGTGACAGGGATAACGACGAGTCTGGCTGCCCTGACTCAGTTGGTAAAGGACCGTGAACATCAAGTAGATCAGGATCTTTATTTATCGAATCATGGGAAATGGCGGTTACCATTTTCGTATCTAGCGAGTGCAATCATCATTTCTTTTGCTATGCAGGTCCTTATGTATGTGCTGATGTGTAGCTATTTTAGAGAAGTGCCAAAATTATACATACTACCCGAACTTCTCCTAATTATGATGCTTAGTAGCCTGCTTTCTAGCTTAGTGAATGCCATTTTTGTTTACTTTTTCCAATCCGTAGACAGTCTTGGAAAGTTTGCGACCATAGTGGGGACAGCTTCTGGTTTTTTGGTAGGAACTTATGTACCTTTGGGCGTTCTACCTGATTTTGCACAACTACTAATGAAATGTACTCCAGCAACTTATATTGCTGCACTTTATCGGCAAGTCCTCATGAAAGAAACATTAAGTGAGACCTTTAAAGGTCACGATAATCTTCTTCAAGAGTTTCAAGAAAAAATGGGTATTCAACTCAAGTGGCAGGGTTTGTTGACAAAGGAAAATACTTACCTTATAGTGTTAGGAGGTATTCTTCTAGCAAGTATTCTTTGGATTGTTTTAGTGAAAAGAACTAGCCAGAAAAAATAAGTGAGAGTTGGAATAGGAATGAAACTTCGTTTTGAAGAAAAATCAGATATTTCGGCAAAGGATCCCTGTGTGGTCATCCAAGCAGAGCGATTGTCTGATCAAGCACGAGAGGTAATGGATTATCTCGAACAATTTTCAGTTGTAAATCAAGTGGTGATTCCTATTAAAACGGATGATCATTTGGTTATGGTAAAAATTGATGACATTATCCTAGCTGAGATTGATAAGAATGTGTTAACGATTTATACTGTAAACAATACCTATACGATGAGAGAGACACTGACAAACTTTCAGCATCGCATCAATCGTCGAAGTTTTTTACAGATATCACGTCATGCTGTTATGAATATAGATCATTTGGAATCCCTATCGGATAGTTTTTCTGGCAATATGATGGCTAAAATGACAGGTGGAGTGAAGTCCAGTGTCAGCCGAAAATATGTCAAATCTTTGATGGATTATTTAGGGGTCTAGGAGGAACCAATGAAACGTTTAATTGCTTATTTTGTATCCGGCGTGAGAACGGGATCGTTCTTTTACCTTGCATTCCTTTTACTTGGTCAATTATTTCCCCAGCTTATCTATCCCAAAGTTAATGTAGGTAATATTTTAGCCCTCTTTATGATGAGTGGCTTAATGGGAATGCTCTCGTGGATTTTGGAAGAGCTTGACCGCATGTCGTATAGGCTTAGAGTAATCTTGCATTTCTTGTTGACGGCGATTGTACTTACAGTGACTTGTCTGATATCAGGCTGGTATGAGGCTTTAACGAACCCTGCTATCTGGATTGTTTTCATTTTTGTTTATATTATTATCTGGCTTTATCTCATTTGGCAAATGCATATGAGAACACAGCGTATTAATCAAGCTTTACTGCATCGTCGAAGCCAGAAAAAGAAAAGTAATAAATTATAGTAAACTTCAAAAAATACTCTTTTTCCTCTTGACCCTCACGCCACGTCATAGCTTATACTCTTAATCAGAGAGGAGTTCTAATGAAATCTGTAAAAGAAGTGAGCCAACTATCAGGTGTCAGTGTACGCACCCTTCATTATTATGACGAAATTGATTTGCTGAAACCGTCAGTTGTGGCTGAAAATGGTTACCGTTACTATAATCGCGATGCGGTTGTCCGTTTGCAAGAAATATTGCTTTACCGTGAGTTAGACTTTCCTCTCAAAAAAATTAAGGAAATCGTAGGTCAACCAGGTTATGACAAAGTTCAAGCGCTTAGGAATCAGATTAAGCTCTTAGAGCTGAAAAAGTCCCGGTTGGAAGCCGTCATAGCTCATGCCAAGGCCTTACAAATGGAGGAAGAAGAAATGTCATTTGAAGCATTTGATCAAAAAGCTGTAAAAGCCTTTCAGGAAGAAGCTCAGGCTAGATGGGGTCAGACAGAAGCTTATCAAGCTTTTGCGGCTAAGGAAGAGGAGTCCTTCCCTGAAGTTACAAAGGAGATGACTGCAATCATGTCTACCTTTGGACAGCTCAAGGAGTATAATCCTGGTGATGATAGTGTTCAGGAGCAAGTAAAGGCGTTACAAGATTATATTAGTCAGCATTTTTATCCATGTGACCAAACGGTATTAGCTGGTCTAGGTCAGATGTATCAAACAGATAATCGCTTTTCTAGTTTTATCGATAAAGTCGGAGGATCGGGTACTGCCGCCTTTCTCGCAGAAGCTATTCGTATTTATTGTCAATAAACTAAAGCCAAAGTCTTAGGGACTTTGGCTTTTTTCATGCCATAGTGACATTTATGTCACTATTTTTATAATCATTTAATGTTTATAATTAATGTATCGTTTTAGAAGGCGATTGGTTAAGTGTTTCTGCTATTTTGCTTGAAATTTTCTTGCAGATAAGCGGAGTAAAGTTAATCAAATTCTAATCTAAATCAAATTTACGGAGGAAATCATGTCCATTTTAACCATCGACCACATCTCAAAGTACTATAATCTCGACGGTACGAACCAAGAGCGCGCTTTGAACGATGTTACACTTGAGATTGCACCAGGAAAGATCACTGCTATCTACGGTCCATCTGGCTGTGGTAAGACCAGTCTGCTTAGTATTATTAGTGGCTTGGATAGTCAGTATCAAGGAAATCTTTATTTCAAAAATCAAAACATGCGAGATTTTTCAGAGCGTGACTTGACCTATTTTAGAAAGGCTCATATTGGCTTTGTCTTTCAAAATTTCAATCTTATTCCTCATCAATCAGTCCTTGAAAATGTCAAGATGCCTCTTTACGTTAAAAATATGACTGATAAAGAGATGGTCGAGATTGCGGAAAGGGAGCTTAGCCGTCTTGGAATCGGAGACTTTATCAAGAAAAATGTTAAGCAGCTTTCTGGTGGGCAAAAACAACGTGTAGCAATTGCCCGTGCCCTGGTCAACAATCCAGAAATGATTGTGGCTGATGAACCGACAGGTTCTCTTGATTCTCAGTCTCAGGAAAATGTTCTCGAAATTTTTAAAGAGCTAGCCGAGGCAGGTAAAACTGTGATTATCGTAACCCATAACCCTGAAGTGGCGGATTATGCGGATGTTGTCATTAAAATGAAGGATGGTGAAGTCGTTGAAACAATCGAAAAATAAGGGGTTGACCCTCAAGAATAAACTCAAATTGTCATTGAACAACTTTATGGAACGTAAGTGGCGTAATCTTTTGATTGCGACGGCAACTTCCATTGGTTTTATCGGTGTCTTAATTTCCTTTGGTTTGGGAAATGCTATTGTTGGTATGATTAATGACAGTACCGATGGTAGTAACATTCCATCCCAAATTCAGATCAGTCTTAGTGCTAAATCAGCAGCCAGAGGGGTTCTAAATGCGGATGACGAGAAGTTTATTCGTAGCCAGATTAAGAGTGATGACATTAAGTATTTGGAGAGCCCCTTTGGAATGAACATGGCAAGTCTTACCCTTGATGGCAAGACCATGGACTTCAGCAAGGACCTTCCTAACTATTCTCAGGTTATCAGTCTTTACAAGAACACAAAAATCTCTACATCTCGCAATGATAAGGATAAGATTTCAGCTGGGAAACCCTTTAAATCTGAAGATGAAAAGGGCTTAACTCTTCCGATGAGTTTTGTCAAACGCTATAACCAAGAAACAGGGAAGAAGCTCAAGGCTAAAGACTTTATCGGTAAAGAAATTTCAGCTCAGATTGTTGAAAATACTGCTGAGGGAACTAAAGTAGCGGATATCAAGACTAAGATTGTCCGTATTGTTGATGATAGCGAGGATGCTGAAGAGAGCAATAGCTATATGCCAGCCAAACAATTGGAAGAATTGCTTAAAGAAAATGGCTTTACCAAAACAGTCTCTTACATGCTTTTGGAGCTCAAGGATCCAGCCAAGACTAAGGAAGTCACTAAAAAATTGCAGAAAAACAAGAAGTATCTGGTTCTTTCACAGCAGGCCATCCTAGATGTCATTATTAAATTCATCCGTGTGATCCAAGCACTCTTGATTATCCTTTCGTCACAAGCTATCCTAGTTTCAGCTGTCATGATTGGAATTATCATTTATATTAACATCATGCAACGCTCAAAAGAGATTGGTGTTATGAAGGCTGTCGGTTATCTTAATCGTGACGTGAAAGCTATCTTTGTTTATGAGGCACTTTGGATTACGGGTATCTCACTAGCTCTTGCCCTCCTTGTATCGCAGGGCATTGGAAGCTTGGCCAACATGATTGTTTCACATCTCTATCCAAGTGTCAGCAAGGTGTTTGACCTAAATCTGACATCAATTCTCATCATGTTTGGCTTCTCACTCTTGATGGGCTATGTGTCAGCCTACCTTCCAGCCCGTAAAATCAGTAAAATGGACCCTGTCGAGTCCCTAAGATATGAATAGAAATAAAGAGTAGTCTTCTTAGGCTACTCTTTTTTGTCAAAACAAGCATTAGAAAATTCGGAAAATCCAAACAATAATTAACTTTCTGAAAAGTGGAGACAATTGCTCAAAAATGCTATAATAGTCAGCATATACAGGCTATTAATAACAAAAAAAGAAGTACCTATTCGATAGGAGGAATTCCATGTATAAAGATGACAGTTTAACCTTGCACACTGACTTGTATCAAATCAATATGATGCAAGTTTACTTCAACCAAGGTATTCACAATAAAAAGGCCGTTTTCGAAGTTTATTTCCGTCAACTTCCGTTTAAAAATGGCTTTGCTGTGTTCGCAGGTCTGGAGCGTATTGTCAACTATCTTGAAAATCTGACCTTCTCAGAAACTGATATTGCTTATCTAAAAGATTTAGGTTATCCTGAGGATTTTCTGGACTATCTAGCCAACCTAAAACTCGAGTTGACTATCAATTCAGCACTTGAGGGTGATTTGGTATTTGCTAATGAACCGATTTTCCAAGTGGAAGGTCCCTTGGCCCAGTGTCAGCTTGTAGAGACTGCCTTGCTAAATATCCTCAATTACCAGATTCTTATTGCCACTAAGGCAGCTCGTATTCGTTCTGTCATTGAGGATGCTCCTCTGTTGGAATTTGGGACACGTCGTGCACAAGAGATGGATGCAGCAATCTGGGGAACACGTGCAGCCGTGATTGGTGGTGCTGACGCAACGTCAAATGTACGTGCCGGCAAGATTTTTGGAATCCCAGTTTCTGGGACTCATGCCCATGCTCTTGTTCAAGCCTATGGCAATGATTATGACGCTTTTAAAGCCTATGCATCTACTCATAAGGACTGTGTATTCCTTGTAGATACCTATGACACCCTTAAGATTGGTGTACCTAATGCTATCCGTGTCGCTAAAGAGCTAGGTGATAAGATTAATTTCTTGGGTGTTCGTCTTGATTCAGGTGACTTGGCTTATCTATCGAAGCAGGTCCGTAAGCAACTGGATGCAGCTGGTTTCCCTGATGCCAAGATTTACGCTTCAAACGACCTTGATGAAAACACCATCCTCAACTTGAAGATGCAAAAGGCCAAGATTGATGTCTGGGGTGTGGGTACCAAGCTTATCACTGCCTATGACCAACCAGCCTTGGGTGCTGTCTACAAGATTGTTTCAATCGAGGATGATCAGGGAGTCATGCATGATACTATCAAGTTGTCCAATAATGCTGAGAAGGTTTCGACACCAGGTAAGAAGCAAGTTTGGCGTATTACGAGTCGTGCTAAGGGCAAATCAGAAGGTGATTATATCACTTTCGCAGATACAGATGTTAATGCTTTAGATGAGATTAATATGTTCCACCCAACATATACCTACATCAATAAGACTGTTCGTGATTTTGATGCAGTGCCACTCTTGGTCCCAATCTACGACAAGGGGCAACTGATCTATGACTTACCAAGTCTTGATGAAATCAAGGCTTATGCGACTAAGGAATTGGACGAACTTTGGAATGAGTACAAGCGTGTGCTTAACCCTCAAGATTATCCAGTTGACTTGGCTAAAGATGTCTGGGATAACAAGATGACCTTGATTGATAATGTCCGTAAGAAAGCCCATGACTTGTCAGAGTAAAAGGAGAAATTATGACTTTGCAAGAAACTATTATTGCTCAACTAGGTGTTAAACCTAGCATTGATCCAAAGGAAGAGATTCGAAAATCCATTGATTTTTTGAAGGCCTATATGCTCAAACATCCATTCCTTAAAACATATGTTTTGGGGATTTCAGGAGGTCAAGATTCTACATTGGCTGGCCGACTGGCACAACTTGCAGTTGAAGAGCTCCGTGCAGAGACAGGAAAAGACTATCAGTTTATCGCCATTCGTTTACCGTACGGTGTCCAAGCAGATGAAGATGATGCCCAACGTGCTCTTACTTTTATCAAGCCGGATGTGAGTCTTGCGGTTAATATCAAAGAAGCTGTTGATGGTCAGGTTGCTGAACTTGCCAAGGCAGGTGTCACCGTTTCTGACTTCAATAAGGGAAATATCAAGGCCCGCCAACGTATGATTACCCAATATGCGGTTGCTGGTGAAAATAGTGGGGCAGTTATTGGGACAGACCATGCCGCTGAAAACCTTACAGGCTTCTTCACAAAATTTGGTGATGGTGGTGCTGATATCTTGCCACTCTTTCGTCTAAACAAACGTCAAGGTGCAGCCCTTCTTGCAGAACTTGGTGCGGACAAGGCCCTTTATGAAAAAGTGCCAACAGCTGACTTGGAAGAGGACAAACCAGGAATCGCTGATGAAGTGGCACTTGGAGTGACCTATCGTGAAATTGATGACTACCTTGAAGGCAAGGAAGTCTCAGCCAAAGCTCAGGAAACGATTGAGTCTTGGTGGCGTAAAGGTCAACACAAACGTCACTTGCCGATCACCATTTTTGATGATTTTTGGAAATAAGAGGAGAAATGAGTTATGATTAAAGCTTATATTGATTTTTGGAAGCGTGCCTTTGACTTTAGAGGCCGTTCAACTCGTCCAGACTACTGGTGGGCTTACTTGGTTAATGTCATTATTATTACTATTCTTACTGTTTTTTGTGTTCTTATTCCTTTCTTCAGTAATGTTGATCTTAGTGACCCAGCTTTGTTGAATAATCCGACTGAACTGCAAAAAATAATTATCACCTACGCTTGGCCACTAATGATTTTTAGCTTAATTGAACTTATCCCTCAATTGTCTCTACAAATACGTCGTTTGAGAGATGCAGGATTTCATCCGGCTTGGGTACTTCTAAGTTATATAGGGCTTGTACCAATCTTGGCTATCTTCTCATTGATTGGAAGCATTGTCCTCCTTATCATGTCGTGTCAGCCAACGAAACCAGCACCTGAAGCGCAGTTTGATAAAGTGGAATAAGATTGTCATAACCCTAGGTTTTACCTAGGGTTATTTTTAAATTGAATTTTCAGAAATTAGTGATAAAATAGAGAAGAATAAGGCTTAAAAGGAGGAATCTTATGACTTCACTATCAACAGATTTCACAGATAAACTATTTGCAGACTATGAGGCCAATGCCAAATACAGTGCTATCGAAAATGCTGTAACTCACAATGGCTTGCTCAAATCCATCGAAACACGTCAATCAGAAGTTGAGAATGACCATGTTTTCTCAATCGATTTGACTAAAGATGAGGTGTCTAACCAAAAGGCTTCAGGACGTTGCTGGATGTTTGCGGCACTAAATACTTTCCGTCATAAATTAATCTCAGACTTTAAATTGGAAAGTTTCGAGCTTTCTCAAGCCCACACCTTCTTCTGGGACAAATATGAAAAATCGAACTGGTTCTTGGAACAAATCATTGCTACAGCAGATCAAGAGATTGGCAGTCGTAAGGTTAAATTCCTTTTGGATACCCCACAACAAGATGGTGGACAATGGGATATGGTCGTATCACTTTTTGAAAAATATGGTGTTGTGCCAAAATCAGTTTATCCAGAATCTGTAGCTTCAAGCAATAGTCGTGAGCTTAATCAATACCTCAATAAGCTTCTTCGTCAAGATGCTCAAATCTTGCGTGATTTGATTGCTGGTGGTGCTGATCAAGCTGCTGTTCAAGCTAAGAAGGAAGAGCTTCTTCAAGAAATTTTCAATTATCTTGCCATGACTCTTGGTTTACCACCACGTCAGTTTGATTTTGCCTACCGAGATAAAGATGACAACTATCAATCTGAGAAAAATATCACACCACAAGCTTTCTTTGAAAAATATGTGGGTCTTAAACTTAGTGATTATGTGTCAGTTATCAACGCTCCAACAGCTGATAAACCTTACGGAAAATCTTATACTGTTGAGATGTTGGGTAATGTTGTAGGTGCGCCAAGTGTGCGTTATATTAACCTCCCAATGGATCGTTTCAAAGAGCTTGCCATTGCACAGATGAAGGCTGGAGAGACTGTTTGGTTTGGTTCAGATGTTGGTCAAGTTTCAGACCGCCAAAAAGGTATTCTTGCAACTAATGTTTATGACTTTACAGCTAGCATGGATATTAACTTGACTCAAGACAAGGCAGGACGTTTGGACTACAGTGAATCTCTCATGACTCATGCTATGGTATTGACTGGGGTTGATTTGGATGCTGATGGCAAACCTGTTAAATGGAAGGTTGAAAACTCTTGGGGAGACAAGGTTGGACAAAAAGGTTACTTTGTCGCTTCTGATGCCTGGATGGATGAATACACTTATCAAATCGTTGTTCGTAAAGACTTCCTTACAGCTGAAGAATTAGCAGCCTATGAAGCAGAGCCACAAGAACTTGCTCCTTGGGATCCAATGGGAGCCCTTGCTTCAAAATAAGACAATAGATGAAACCACTGGAAAATGATTCCAGTGGTTTTTCATAGCTTCTTTAAAATTTATCGGTAAAAAAAGAGTTATCCATTCGGATAACCCTTTTTAGTTCTTATTCTTCTGCTGTAGCAGTGTTTGAATTCGAATGCTCAGAGCCGTTAGAGGCCGATGTCGATGGATTTGTTGAAGCATCAGGACCATACTGTTGACTATCTTGTGAACTTGATGAGTCACTGCTTTGGCTCGAGTCTAAGCTTGATGACGAGCTAGATGTTCCAAGTGATCCTGTGTAAACATTTGATGTTGAAGAACCAGTAAGGAAGACATAGCTACCATTATTATAAACACCGCTAGGCATATCGAAATCTTCAGAACCCGCACCATACATCTGGTTAAGGTAGCTACTTGTTACACCGTAGATTTGTTTAGCGATATCAAGGTCTGAACCATAAAGTGGTGTTTTACGGTTTTTGTAACCTGTCCAAATCGCCATTGCATACTTAGTATTGTAACCAACGAAAGTTTCATCCGGAACCATAAGGTCAGCATAGACACCACTTTCTTTTTGTACTTTATAGTACTCATCGTCACCGTAGTTAGATGTACCAGTCTTACCAGCATTGATTGTACCAGGAACATAAGCTTCAGTTGCTGTACCACCTGTCAATACTTGTTTCAACATACTTGACATCATGTAGGCTGTTTGCGGTGACATGGCTTCGACACCTTTAGAATCAAATGATTTAGTTGAACCATCTTCAAATTTGATTGATTTAATGTAAGATGGTTTATAGTAAGTACCACCATTTGCAAAGGCTGCATAAGCTGCGGCCATCTTCTCACTTGATGCACCATACTTAGAATCTGATGATGATGTTGAAGATGAGATGGCATTTGAGTAGTACATTTCTGGATACTCGATACCCAAATCCTTCAAGAAGGATTGAGCATATTCCAAACCGGCAGCTTGGAGAGCTTTAACGGCTGTAACGTTACGTGATTGTTGAAGTGCATAAGTCAATGAAATGCTTCCGTAATACTTACGGTCCCAGTTGTAAACTGGTGTTGAAGAACCTGGGAAATTGTAAGGATTATCGTAAACAGTCGTACCAGTGTTTGTATAAACACCTTTTTCAATAGCAGGAGCATAGTCAGTGATTGGTTTCATTGTAGAACCCCAGTCACGGTCTGTTTGAACAGCTTGGTTGGTACCAAGTGCAATGTTTTCGTCTTGGTGACGTGAACCCAATTGGGCAACGACACGACCATTAGTAACATCAATAATAGTAGAAGCAACTTGGAGACTATCGTTTGGATAGTATACGTAGTCGTTAGTATTATAGACGTTCCAGATATATTTTTGAATATCTGGATTAAGGTTAGTGTAGACGTCGAGACCTGCTGAGTAAATATCAGCGTTGGCATCGGTAGATACCTGTTCAATAACTTGTTTGATGTAGTTATCTAAGTATGGCTCATAGCTAGCTTTCTTCGTAAGTGGAAGAAGGCCATCTGATACATCAGTTGCTTTAGCTTGCTCGTACTCTTCTTTAGAAATATTCTTGTCTTCATACATTTCGTCAAGAACAGTGTTACGACGTTCTTTGGCAGCATCTGGATTAGCATAAGGGTCATATTGTGTTGGTGCTTGTGGAATACCAGCAAGAAGAGCTGCTTGGGCAACAGAGAGGTCGCTCAAGTCCTTACCAAAGTAAGATTTAGCTGCAGTCTTCATACCGTAGTAACCATTACCCATATAAACCTTATTAATATAGAAGGTCAAGATTTCTTGTTTAGTGAATTGACGCTCCATTTGGAGTGACAACCAGATTTCTTGTGACTTACGTTTAAGGGTTTGGTCAGAAGTGTTAGTTGAGAAGTAAGCCAACTTAATCAACTGTTGGTCGAGCGTAGACCCCCCTTGGGTGCTGCTACGACGAAGGTTGTTAACAGCTGCCCCCATGATACGGTAGACGTCAATCCCACGGTGAGTGAAGAAACGTTTATCCTCGATAGAGGTGATGGCATTAACTAGAGTTGTTGGAATTTCATCTGTTGATGCACTCTCACGTTTCTCAGCTCCCAAGTCGGCAACAAGACTACCATTAGCGTCGTAAATCTTACTTGAGTTTGTTGATTGCAGTTTGTTCTCGGTAAGTTTAGGAACACTGCTAACATAGTAGGCAAAGAGGCTACCACCAGCGATGACACAGACTACAAAGAAAGTAAGCAGTCCAATAAATCCGTATTTTGCAATACGCCAGCCCAAACTTTGGTCTGAAGCGGCAGAGCGTTTTCCTTTGCTATAGCGAGAAGAATCTGAACGCTTGACCTTGATGTTTTTAGCACGTTTAGTCAAACCGTTAAGTGATTCTTTAAAGTTGCTGAAATTAAATTTAGCCATTATGTGTTACCACCTAATAATTTTTCAATGATTTCTAAGTAAGGAACTTGAGGATAAGCTGCTTCTGCAATTGCATAGCCTCTTTTTTTGATATAATCAAGAGGCATTGATTTCGTCCCTTTATCAATCTGATAAAAAGCGATTAAGTCTTTGGCAGGCAGAAGGTAGGTTTCCTTAAGCGTCGAGAAGTGAAGTAGCACGAAGCAGATCCCATCTTGACTGATGACCTGAGACATGTGCTCAATTTGATGCGCATGAAAGTTTTTCATAGGCATGGATGTCTTTTGTCGTGTCTCTTTGGCTTCAAAATCAATGTAGTATCCTTTGTAAACGCCGGAGTAGTCGGTAGTAGAAGCTTGTCTAAAGTAAGCTTCTACAATCTTTGCCCGTGAGCGTTTGGGATAATCGACTTTGACAATTTGAACAGGGGTAGGTTTTTTATGAATAACGGCTAAACCACGCGACAAATAGTAATCATTAGTCGCGTTAATAGCAGATTCAAAGCTCATCCCCCGATTGGCAAAGTCAACTCTATTTGATTTTTTAGGACGTACTTGTGCTATCTTACGAGATATCTGATGGGGATAGTTTACCATTTCTTTCCCTTCTTCTTTATAAGATATGCATAAAGACTATTTCATTATACCATAAAATGAACGAGGAAAACAACAAATGACATCACTACTGGTAACTGGCTATAAGAGCTTTGAACTCGGTATTTTTAAAGACAAGGACCCTAAAGTAACCATTATCAAGAAAGCAATCAAACGTGATTTGAAGCGTTTCTTGGATGATGGTGTGGATTGGATGATTTTTACTGGGAACCTCGGTTTTGAATTTTGGGCACTAGAAGTAGCCAAAGAACTTCAAAAAGACTATCCTTTGAAGTTAGCGACCCTCTTCCCTTTTGAAACGCATGGTCAGAATTGGAATGAAGCGAATCAAACAAAACTAGCGGCCTTTAAGCAGGTTGATTTTGTCAAGTACAGCTTCCCTGCTTACCAATCTCCAGCACAGTTTAAACAATTTAATCAGTTTCTCATTGACAATACAGATCAGGCTTATTTATTTTATGAACCTGAAAATGAAACAAATCTGAAATATTTTTACGGTATGATGTTAGAAGCAAGGGGTTATCCCGTATCTAGACTGACTTTTGATGACCTCAATGAAGTCATGTCGGAATAGGATATAATTGAATTTTAAACTTGCATTTTTATCTTTTTTTCTGTATCATAAAAACATTAGACAGTAAAGTATTAGTAAGTTAGATAAGACAAGTATTGGAGAATAAAAATGGCTAAGATTAATTTAACGCCCAAGAAAATCTACGAACAAGAATTTAAAACAAGCATGCGTGGATACGATAAAAAAGAAGTTGATGAGTTTCTAGACGATGTAATCAAAGATTACGGTGTCTATATTGCTCTAGTTAAGGAATTGCAAGAAGAAAATGCAAAACTGAAAGCTAAGACTTCATCAGCTCCTGCTAGTCGCCCAGCATACGCGAGTGCGACAAGTGAGCCATCACCTGCGAATGCCAATGTTGCTTCGGCTTCAAACTATGATATCTTAAAACGTATCAGTCGTTTGGAGAAAGAGGTCTTTGGAAAACAAATCGTCGAGTAAAACTCGTTTGTGCAATTTTTGGATAATCGCATGGTTGCTAGTCTTCCATGAGGAAAGTCCATGCTAGCACTGGCTGTGATGCCAGTAGTGTTTGTGCTAGGTGAATTAATAAGCCTAGGGACTTGATTTTCAAGTTACGGCGAGTGAACTGGCTAAGTCTTAGGATAGGTTTTAGTAGCTCTGAAAGTGCCACAGTGACGGAGTTTTTAGGGAAACCTAAAAAGTGGAACGCGGTAAACCCCTCAAGCTAGCAACCCAAACTTTGGTAGGGGCATGGGATGGCTGGAAACGAACGGACCATCCTGACTGCTTTGCAGTAGACAGATGATTATCGAAGGAAGTGGTACCTAGTCACTTCTGGAACAAAACATGGCTTATAGAAAATTGCATATAGGTGAGGCTGGGACACATGTCTCAGCCTTCTTTTAGCAAGAATTCTCTCTTTTATATTTAAAGAAAAGAGTGGGAAATAAGCTATCGGTTAAGAAAGTTTGTACGCGTAACAATGAGATAAAAGGATGACAATGAAAGAAACATTTACATTAGTAGCAACTGCAGCAGCAGGTCTTGAGGCTGTGGTTGGACGTGAATTGCGTGAGTTAGGTTATGACACGCAGGTTGAAAATGGTAAGGTGCGTTTCCAAGGTGGTGTTCGTGCAATTGCTGAAACCAACCTTTGGTTGAGAGCAGCAGATCGTATCAAGATTGTAGTGGGTGAATTTCCAGCACGTACCTTTGAGGAACTCTTTCAGGGAGTTTTTGCTTTAGACTGGGAAAATTATCTTCCGCTAGGTGCAAAGTTTCCAATTTCTAAGGCTAAATGTGTTAAATCAAAGCTTCATAATGAGCCATCTGTTCAGGCGATTTCAAAAAAAGCTGTCGTTAAGAAATTGCAGAAGTATTTCCACCGTCCAGAAGGAGTGCCTCTCCAAGAAACAGGAGCGGAATTTAAGATTGAAGTCTCTATTTTGAAGGATAAGGCTACGGTTTTGATTGATACCACAGGTGCTAGTCTCTTTAAGCGTGGCTACCGTACTGATAAAGGTGGAGCACCGATTAAAGAAAATATGGCGGCTGCTATCCTTGAACTTAGTAATTGGTATCCGGATAAACCATTGATTGACCCGACTTGTGGTTCAGGGACCTTCTGTATTGAGGCTGCAATGATTGGCATGAACATTGCACCAGGATTTAATCGTGATTTTGCCTTTGAAGCATGGAATTGGGTGGATAAGGATTTAGTACAGTCGGTACGTGATGAAGCAGATAGCAAGGCAAACTACGATATTGAATTAGATATTATGGGTTGTGATATTGATGGCCGTATGGTTGAAATTGCAAAAGCCAATGCTCGTGAGGCAGGTCTTGAAGATGTTATTAAATTGAAACAAATGCGTTTACAGGACCTGAAAACAGATAAAATCAATGGTGTCATTATTTCAAACCCTCCTTATGGTGAGCGTTTGTTGGATGACAAGGCTGTGGATATCTTGTATAATGAAATGGGTCAAACTTTTGCGCCACTTAAAACTTGGAGCAAGTTTATCTTGACCAGCGATGAACAATTTGAAAGCAAATACGGTATGAAAGCCGATAAAAAACGTAAGCTTTATAACGGAACCCTCCGTGTTGATTTATATCAATATTTTGGAGAGCGTGTTCGCCGTTCTGAGGCTAGAAAGGTAAATTAAACGTGTCAGAAGATAAAACACAAAATGGCTATGAAGGTAGCCAAGAGCTAGATTTCCAAGATGCCAAGGAAATGACGGTCGGTGAGGCTGTCCGAAAAGAAGCCGAGATTAATGCTGGTGTAACAGAAACAGATAGCATTTTGGATAAGTATATCAAGCAACACCGTGAAGAAGTTGCCTCACAAAAATTTTCAAAGAAAATTGAAGCTGACGGCGACACATCACCTTTGGATGCTTTTATTCAAAAGCAACGTCAGGAGTTTGCGGATTCAGGTTTGATTGGTCAATCAATGGCTAATGAGTCAATCAACTCTACAACAGCTACTGAAGAAGTAACACCGGTCACATTTGGTTTTGGTGCTACAGATAACAAGGCTGATGAGACTCAATCTCATATTGACAAGCAGTTGCCAAATGCCCCTGTTGAACCTGAGGTTATTGCAGAACCAGAAAGTCAAAGTTCTGAAGTTATCATTACGTCAACAAATGCTGATCGTTTCATCACGTCAGAAACAGAAAAATTTGACCTTGGTGATGCACTCGCTGATTCATCTACTTCAACTAATCAGCCAGCCTATAACGATGCATTGATAGATAATATTGATGATAACAATCCTTTGATTGCTAACATTGATGATCCAGAACTACAAAATCCTGCTGTTGCCAATGTTGCCAATATTGACGATACTGAGCCACAAGCTTCAAAACCTTTGTTGGATGATGCTGCTGTTTCAGACACTATTGATTTGGCAGCTATTGCATCAACAGTGGCAGGGGTAACTGGAGCAAAAGCTGATGAAGAAAAGACAACACCAAAAGTGTCTATGGCAGTTAATCGCCCATCTGCAGAAGACAGAATCTCTTCAGAGTCTATTTCACCATCGCATAAGAGTGCCTTTGATGGTGACATTCCAGTTTACCGTCGTAAAGGTGTTGTTATCGGTGCTCTAGCAGTTCTTGCTTTAGCTATTATCGGTGGTAGCTATGCTCTTTATAAAGGAACACATAGCCAATCGGCGAAAACAAGCACAGCTTCTTCAGCAGTGACATCATCATCAAGCAAGGATACGTCAGCTGCTGATAATAAGGCCTTTGAAGAAATGTATAAGAATTTCTTCACAGATGACGAGCAAACAAAACTCGCTAATGATCAATTTGGTAAGTTATCAGATTTGGAAAAACTGCTCAAGAAATTGGAGAAAACCAAGTATTATGATGCAGCTAAGAAAAAATATGATAACTTGAAGAAACAAATTGAAAGATTAACAGTCAGTTTGAGTCAGATGCTCTTGTAGATGGTAGCTATAATGCCTCTATTGCTGTTAAATCAGATGCTAACTTTAATAATCTTCCAGAAAGTGTAACAACAACTGGAAATGCGAGTCTCGACAGCACTGTCCAAGAAGCTATTAAGGGTGGTAAGACTCAGCTTGAAGAAAAAGCTAAGGCTGCGAGCGCAACATCTGCAGCGACAGCTGCTGCCAGCGCCAATACTGCTAGTCCTGCTACACCTTCAGGTGATAACACATCTGGAGCAGCTTCTAATGGTGATGGTGCGGCCGCAGCCAATACTTCTGGAGCGCAAAATGGAGCAGCTAACTCAGCAGGTTCAGCAGGTTCAACTGGTGCGACTGGAGGAACTACTGGTGGCTCAGCTGCAGCTTCAACAGTTGTAACACGCGGAATCACAAATTATAACCCATCAATCCTTCAACGTGATCGCTCACGTGTGCCTTATAATGCAAACGTAGTAGCAGATACAAGTAACCCAGCTTGGACATGGGCTGATGGTGTTCTTGAAAAGATTATCGAAACATCACACTCACGTGGTTACTTCTCAGGAGATAACTTCATCCTTGAGCCAGTCAACATCATCAATGGTAATGGTTACTACAACTTGTACCTTCCAGATGGAACCTACCTCTTCAGTATTAACTGTAAGACAGGTTACTATGTTGGTAATGGTTCAGGTCACTCAGATAAACTTGATTACGAATAATAATCTGCGACACTCCTTCGGGAGT
>OCAL01000364.1_pt1 | contig 20305 bp, 23 predicted proteins | sample 1477141 | NCBI WGS metagenome assembly OCAL01 (sample SAMEA2580295, study PRJEB22360) | human gut metagenome | biome: human gut; feature: human-associated habitat; material: faeces | place: Denmark | collected 2008/2010
ATCCATTTAATTTATTTTTAAAAGAAGTGTCGCACTTGGATTGACAATTCATCATATAATAAAGTAAAGGAAACAAAAGGATTTAAGTATCAAAAAGATGCTATAGATTGGATGAGTAGTAAAGGGTTAACAGAACATCATAAAAGTGCGACTGAAATAGAATTAGTGCCTACTAAGTTACATCAAAATGTTCCACATATAGGGTCGGCATCAGATATGAGAAAAGGTTTTCAGTAAAGGAGAATATGATGTTAGATAAGGAATTAATAAATAAGTTAGATGTTATATTAGAAAAAGATAACTATAATTATAGTGTTTTAACTAAAGAAGAAATAAAAAAAATAGAAGAAAAATATAAAATACAATTACCTCAAGATTATGTAGATTTTATATTAACATATCAAGATAAAGATCTAAAATATGAATATTTGTATGTACCATTAGAATGTTCTCCAATGACACCAGAAGATGGACATCAAATGGTAGAGTATTTTTTTAAGGGTGAATTAAAAGAAGAGATAAAGGATATGTATGAGATTTTTAGAGATAATGTGATACCGATAGCGAGAGCACCTTTTGGCAATTTAATTTGTATAGGTGTAAAAGGTGAATATAAAGAAAAAATATATTATTGGTGGCATGAAAATGAAATAGATGATGATCCTGATAATATAAGAGCAACATTATTTTTAATAGCAAATAGTTTTAGAGATTTTATATTAAGTTTTGAATACTACGAATGGTAAACTTTATAGGCTCTCTTTGGAGAGCCTAATACATAACAAATTTTAAGATTGCGTTATGAAATGGAAGAGAATAAAAAACTCGTTCAGTTCATCTTCAATGAAAATCAGGAAGTTGTAGTTGAACAATCTGATAGTGATATTAAACGACTGATAAGAAGCTATGACCTATGGGCAAGCGAATGTGAGCCTGAAAAGACTTGGTACCACTACGCTAGTGATGAACAGGGAAGCACGATATTTATTACAGATGATAATAAAATCTGCAATAAATATGATTACGATGCTTGGGGTAACCTCACTACCTGCGAAGAAATAATACCTAACAGATTTCTCTACACAGGACAACAATTTGACCAGATAACGCAACAGTATTATCTGAGAGCACGTTATTATAATCCTGTAATTGCTAGGTTTACAAAAGAGGATGTCTACCGCGGCGATAGCTTAAATCTTTATGCTTATTGTGATAATAACCCTGTAATTTATTATGATCCTAGTGGGTATAGAAAAAAACAACCTGAATTAACTATTAGAGAACATGCTGAAAATGCCATAAAGGATTTAGGTGCGAGATTAAACGTAGAAGTTCCTCAATATACAAAAGGACAATTAGATATATTGGAAGAAAAATTAAGCAAAGTAGTAAATGGTACATTTGCAAACTCTACGAAAGTAGGTAATGCCTGTGAAGAAATTACAGATTATTTAATGAAAGATATCTATGGTTACCAATCAGCTATAGGTAAAACTTGGGGAAATCAAGGAATAGACGGTGTTTATTACAAAGTAGATAAAGAAGGAAATGTCACAGATATCAGATTTACGGAAACAAAATATAATACGGCACAATTAGGCAAAGTAAAATCTGGAGCTATACAGACTTCAACAGAATGGTATAAAGAAAAACGAGATCAATTACAAAGCATAGCTGAAAACTTAAGAAGAGATGCTGAAATGGTAAAAAATCAATCAAAGCGTGACGAAATGATTTATAATGCAGAGCAACGAGAAAAAACTGTAGAATTGATTAATGAAAAATTAAAGGATAAAGATATAGATATGAAAAAAGAAACTGTATTACATCGAGTCAATAAATGTGGTAAAAATTTATTTAAATAAGGAGATTTTTATAATGAAATATAAAATCAGTTATCGTAATAAACGAATCCTATATTCGTATTTAGATAATTCATTTATAAGGTTTATGGAAAATATAAAAAATTATCAGCAGGAAAAAATAGATTTTGTTCTCGCTCGTGATGCCATAGATATGTATCATATATGTCAAGATATCGGAAATATAATGTATATTTTAAATGAAGATAAAGAAACTTTATTTAAATACAGAAATTATATAGCACAGATTTATTATAAAAGATTTGAATTTAATTCAGACAATGATAATATCCTAGAAGGTGAAAGATATAATGCCGGCGACAGTATCAACGGATATGTTGCAGCAAATATGCTGTTTTCAGCAATAATAAGCAAAGACTTTAGATTGGCTAGAAAATGTTCAAATATTTTATATAACCTGAGTGATTATGATAAAAGACCTTGCGGTCAACCGTATGATTTTATTTCTTATATTTTAAAAGCATGGCTTAATGATGATACAGCTCTTTTGGTTAAAAATATAGAAAAGCTAAAAAAATTTAGAGCTCAAAAAACATGTAAGATGTTGTTTCGATATATAATAGATATTATTTTAGCCATTAATGAAAAAAATGAAAATGAACTTAATAGACAACTGGAAGAACTTTCTAAATCATATAAGAGGATGGTAAGCCATTTTTCTGATGAAGAAAAATATTTTAACCGTGATGCTGTGGCTTTAGCCATAATGGCTAAAAAAATGGGTATGAATGTTACTATAAATACACCTGTAATTCCTGCCGAGTTATTAGATATAACAGAAATACATTATGAAAGTCTTGAGAAAATAGATTTCTCCATAAGCAAAGAAGATTTTAATACATTATGTTCATTGAAAATAGAAAGAATGATAAAAGAAGCCCATACTAACATAAAAATTATTAAAAAACATCTCGAGGAGGATGAAGAAAATCGTGAATTTCATATAGAATTAATAAATAATCAAAAAAATAAAATTCAATCCGCAAAAATATTGGAAGAAACGAAAAAAGATATTCTAAAAAATTGGGATAATATAGGATATTTGCAAGCGATAAACAAAATAGATAAATGGTTTTTATTTGGACAAAATAAATAAAGGACTAACGAAAGCACGTATATTTGAAAAATACCTATAATGAACATAAACGCATAGTGAGAGTCATGGTAATTTAATTGAAAAACGAACCCGCATACAAGGTGAACTGTATCAGAAAAGAACATATGTTTATGATGAAAAAGGCAGAAAGCTTGAAGAAACGGACAGTCTGGGAAACTGTACAGACTATGCTTACAGGGAATTTGCCAAAGAAGCATGGCAAGTAACCTCTCCTATGGGCGATATGTTCTTTTATGAATATGACCGTGCTGGTAGATGTTCTAGCATAACCGATAGAAATTTTGGTACAAAGACTTTCGGTTATAACTATATTGATTATCTGACAATGGAAACGGATGCTCTTAAAAATACTCATATGTATGTTTATGATAAATTAGGCAATCTGATAAAAGAAGTACGTCCAAACCAATTTGACAGTGAAAATTTCACAGGTATAGGCTGGCGACATATCTATGACGTTATGGATAGGGAAGAATTTCAGATAGACCCAGAAGGAAATGTCATAGCTACACTTCGTGATGCTGAAGAAAACATCATTAAAGAAGTAAATCCAAATGCTTTTGACCGTGCAACCAAAAACGGTGAAGGCATTGAAAATATTTATGATGAAGACAATAACAAGATAAAAATAAAATATCCTGATGGTGGTATAGAGCGAAGATTTTACGATAAAAACGGCAATCTCATAAAGAAGATACTGCCGGAAGATTATAACGAAAAAACAGATGACGGCATAGGTTACTGCTATGAATATGACGCTGAAAATCGCCTGACCAAAATAACGGCGCCGAACGGTACGGTGGAAAAAGTCTACATCTATAATAAAAAAGGTAATGTCCTGAAAGAAATTAACGCCAACGGCTATAAAATGGGCAGCTCCGATGATGAACGACCGGGTATATTGTACAAATACAATGCTATAGGCTGGCTCATAGAAAAACGAGAACCTGTAGAAAAAAATAAATACAAACTTACCGAATACCGCTATGACAGCGAAGGTAATATCATCGAAGAACGCCGTCATATGGACTTGCAGGATGAAAAATCCGCTAGCGGCAGAGTGCTCAGTATCTTCTTTAAATACGATAAGCAAAATCGCTTAATCAAAGTTGAGGATAACACCGGAGCCGTTATTGAATACGGCTACAATAGCCTGAATTTAAAAACCTTTGAAAAACGCCGTATAAATGATAATACCTTCCAAACCGTCAGCTATAAATACGATAAAGCCGGAAGACTTATCGGCACACTGCAAAAAGTCGATAGGAAAGAATGCGGCAGGTTCAACGCCGAAACGAAATATGAACTGGATAAAACAGGTAATATAACAAAAATTATCACACCGGCAGGTTATATCATCAAAAGAGCATATGATAAAGCCGATAAATTGATTGAAGAAGTTCATATAGATAAAGAAAACGGCATTGAAAATAAAACAATATTCACTTATGACAAAGCCGGAAACATCATTAAAATAACAGATACCAACGGTGCAGAAGAAACTTATGAATATGACCTGTTAAACTGTGAAACGAAGAAAATCAACAAAGACGGCGGTACAGAGCGCAGTTTCTACAATAAAAACGGTCAGCTTATCCGAAAAATACTGCCTAATGAATATAAAAATAAAGGCGAAGAAGCTACAGGATATTCCTACACTTACGATAAACAAGGAAATATTATAAGCATAATCGCACCGAACGGCACGATAATTGAAACGAATATTTACGACAGCGAAGGCAATCTGCTGCAACGGCTCGACGGCGTTAAATCCGGTATAAACTGTGAATACGACCTTGCAGGCAGAAGAAAAAACATCACCACGCAGGGCGGGGCGAAACAGGAATTTACCTACGATGCGCAGGGCAATATAACGGGAATAGTCGACGGTAACAAGAACAAAACAGAGTACAGGCTTGATAAGTGGGGCAGGATTACCGAAATAATCAAGCCGAACGGTACCAGTGAGTATTTCTCCTATGATTATGCCGGAAATATCATTGAAACAGTTGACGGCAACGGCAATAAAATCCGTTACAGATACAATCTCCTCAATAAATTAAGTGAAATTATTGACCAGACAGGCGAAAAAGACTATTTCACTTATGATATCGAAGGCAGAGTAAGACAGCATACGGACCGCCGCGGTAACGAAGTGCAGTATTCATACAATTTCTATGATAGTTTAACTGAAAAACTGGAAAGAAAAAGCGGGCTACGTGAAACTTATGAATATTATCCTGACGGCAGTATAAAATCCGCTATTGCTGAAGGAATGCGCTACAGTTACAGCTATTACACCAACGGCAGCCTAAAAGAAAAATCTGCTAGCGGCAAACGCTTGTTAAGTTATGAATACGATTTAAACGGCAATAAGATAAAACAGACCGATGTAACAGGCAAAACGACGGAGTATATCTACAATGAACTTGACCAGCTTTTAGAAATTCATGATGGAGGAAAATGTATCACAGCCTTTAAATACAACGATGACGGCACAATAAAAGAAGCTGTCAGTGCCAACGGCATGAAGAATTTATACGGCTACGATACAGACAAAAACCTTATCAAATTAGATATTGATTTCAATGGAAAAGTTCTGGCGCAAAACAGATACGCTTATGACAGCAACGGCAACCGCACCATAAAACAGCAGCTGCGAGGCACAACGTATTATACGTATGATAGTATAAACCAGCTCATCAATGTAAAATATCCCGACTATGAGGAACAGCTCTTCTATGATAAGGCAGGCAACAGAAGTAAGCGTATTGTAAATGACGTAACGGAGCATTACCTCTATGATAAACGAAACCGTCTGATACGGCAGGTATTCCAGCAGCCTACAGGCACAACAGCAAGGCATTATATCTATGATAACGCCGGAAATCTGATGAATGACGGAGAACGCAGTTATAAAAATGACGGATTTAACCGAGTTACACAAGTCAAAACAACTACGGGGCAGGTTCAAATTAACCGTTATGACGCAGAAGGTCTGCGCTATGAAATGGAAGAGAACAAGAAACTCGTTCAGTTTATCTTCAATGAAAATAGAGATGTTGTAGTTGAAAAATCCGATAGCGATATCAAGCGATTAATTCGTAGTTATGACCTCTGGGCAAGTGAATGTGAACCGGAGAAAACATGGTATCACTATGCCAGCGATGAACAGGGAAGCACTATATTTATAACAGATGATAATAAAATCTGCAATAAATATGACTATGACGCATGGGGTAACCTCACAACTTGCGAAGAAATAATTCCGAATAGATTTCTTTATACAGGACAGCAGTTTGACCAGATAACTCAGCAGTATTATCTAAGAGCGCGTTATTATAGCCCTGTAATTGCTAGATTTACCAAAGAAGATGTCTACCGTGGCGACGGTTTAAATCTCTATACCTATTGTGATAATAACCCTGTAATTTATTATGATCCTAGTGGATATGCTTGTAATCCAAATTTTAAAGATGTTAATAAGAAAAATCCTAATACTGAATTATACCCAGATTATAAAATAAAACCAAATGTTGATGTTGATTATAGAGGTCAAAATAAAGATTTTAAAGAAGCTTTAAATGAAGCTTTTATAAAGACTAATACTAAAAAAGAAGATTTTAAAGTAACAAAATGGGGAAAAGATAAATATGGTAAAAGTTTTCCTGTTGAATGGAGAGCTTCTAATGGAGCAGAAGTAAATGTAGATTTAGGTCATACAAGTGTAGGCCCAACAGGACCTAGATATCCACATATTGGTTATCAAACTGGAGGAAAACGTAGAAATAAAGAGGCTGTTAGGGGACATATCTTATTAGATGATGTGCCTTATAATAGATAAATGTATAAAATCTTTATTATTATGTATTAAAAATATCTATGTTGGAATATGATTTAATATTGTATTTCAACATAGATAAATGGAGAAGTTTTATGAGTTTTATAAAAGATAATATAATGGATACTACAAAAAGATTAAATATATCTTTAAAAAAATTAAGTGAACAAGAAAAAATATTATTAAAAAATAATATAAAAAAATTTTTAAAAAAAGATACAAAATTTTTTTTGTGGGAAATGTTAAAAAACTATACCTGTGTTCAACATAAAGAGGCTTGGTCGTGGATAAAAGACTTTATAAAAAATACAAAATGTATTATGTTTTTTAATTATCAAGATGAAAAAGAAGCTTATTTTTTAGACAACGGAAATATATTGCAAAGTTTATTAAGTGAAACATATAATTTTGAATTTTATATTACAAATGAAACATATGAGTATTTATTATGCTTTAATCATCATGATGTTTTATTTGCCACAGGAACTGCTGAAGCATGGTTAAGTTCGTATGCTAAACAGAAAAAAATTAGTATTTATTCTATAACTTATAAGTAATAATGATATTGAATTCTTATATAGCATCTTTATGATAAGCGGAACCGTTTAATACGGCAGGTATTCCAAAAGCCTACAGGCACAACGGCGAAGCATTATATTTATGATAATGCCGGAAATCTGATGAACGACGGTGAACGTAGCTATAAAAATGATGCCTTCAATAGAGTAACAAGAGTTGAAACTACTACAGGGCAAGTGCAAATTAACCGTTATGACGCAGAAGGTTTGCGCTATGAAATGGAAGAGAACAAGAAACTTGTTCAGTTCATTTTCAATGAAAACAGAGAAGTTGTAGTTGAAAAATCCACTGATAACCTTAAGCGACTGATAAGAAGTTATGACCTCTGGGCTAGTGAAGCTGAACCGGAAAAAACATGGTACCACTACGCCAGTGATGAACAGGGAAGTACGATATTTATTACAGATAACAATAAAATCTGCAATAAATACGACTACGACGCATGGGGTAATCTCACCACTTGCGAAGAAATTCTCTCGAACAGATTTCTCTACACAGGACAACAATTTGACCAGATTACCCAGCAGTATTATTTACGAGCTCGTTATTATAATCCTGTAATCGCTCGGTTTACAAAAGAAGATGTTTACCGCGGTGATGGCTTAAATCTTTATACCTACTGTGATAATAACCCTGTAATTTATTATGACCCTAGCGGATATAGTATTAAATCTTGTGATAATAAAAAAGATATCTACGAAAAATATATACAAGTAAGAAAAGAAAATCCTAGCTTAACAGCTGCTGGAAGTTACGCTAAAATATCTAAAAAAAATCCTTTAAAAATACATCTAGGGCAGAAAATTAGTGATAATAAAATAAAACCAGATTTAAATACAGGAGTAGGTTATGGAGCAAGTGATCCGAGTGTTATTATTGAAAAAAAATGGACATTACGAGATATGAAAGAGGCATTGTATGGATATTCTCCAAAAGATTTGGGTAATCCAGATATACATCATGGTGGACAAATGCCAGGAGCAGCTAAACATGAAATATCTCAACCGGTTGTAAAGAATCATAGAAGAAATCCGGCTTTACATTTAAATAAGTATAATCAAGGTGTAACTAGTACAATGCGTGAGGAAGATAGAAAATTACATTGGTGGTATAGAGCTAGAGAAGAAGGTGCCGATATATTATTTCCTGATAAAATATATGATGATTAAAATTATGTTTAATTAAAAAAATAGAGGTGGTCTTTTTTGGAAAAATTTTTATTTGATAACATTTTTCTATCAACAAAAGAAAAACATCCTGATTGGTTTGAAGAAATGAATCTACCAGTTAAAAATAAAGATATAAATATAGTAGAAAGCTTATTAAAAATAAAATTACCAGATGATTATAGTTATTTTTTGAAAAAATATGGTTCTGGCATGGTTGGATTTACTATGATTTATAATGTTATTCCTTCAAAGTATTGTTATATTGTAGAGGAAAATTTAAATAATAATATTTTAAATTTTTTAGGTATATCAGATAATGGTTGTGGTGATTTATATGGATATAAATTAGATAATAATATAAATAATAAAATTTATTTTTGGGATCATGAAGAAAATATAATTTCATATAAATTTGAAGATATTTTTGAATATATATGTATTTGTGGACTTAACTATAAGATATACAATCACTAAATTAATTAAGTTTCCAATGTAGTATGATACTTTATAATTAATAAGTTTAAATGAATATAAAGTATCATACTATTTAGAAGCAGTCAGCTCATAAAGAAGATTTTACCAAATGAATACAGTGCAAAAGGTGAAAATGGTAATGGTTATTCTTATACCTATGATAAACAAGGTAATATTATAAGCATAATCGCACCAAACGGTATAATACTTGAAACCAATATTTACGACAGTGAAGGAAATCTGCTGCAACGACTAGACGGCGTAAAATCTGGTGTAAATTGTGAATATGACCTTGCGGGCAGAAGAAAAAATATCACCACGCAAGGCGGAGCAAAACAGGAATTTACCTACGATGCGCAGGGTAATATAACGGGAATAGTCGACGGCAATCAGAACAAAACCGAATACAGGCTCGACAAATGGGGCAAGATTACTGAAATCATCAAGCCGAACGGAACCAGTGAGTATTTCTCCTATGATTATGCCGGCAATATCATTGAAACAGTGGACGGCAACGGTAATAAAATCCGCTACAGATATAATCTGTTAAACAAACTGCAAGAAATTACCGACCAGACAGGTGAAAAAGATTATTTTACCTATGATATTGAAGGCAGAGTAAGGCTGCATACAGACCGCCGCGGCAACGAAGTGCAGTATTCATATAATCTTTACGATAGTCTGACTGAAAAATTAGAGAGAAAATCCGGTCTTAGAGAAAGTTATGAATACTATCCTGACGGCAATATAAAATCCGCTATTTCCGAAGGAATGCGCTACAGTTACAGCTATTACGCCAACGGCAGCCTAAAAGAAAAATCTGCCAGCGGCAAACGATTGTTGAGTTATGAATATGACCTCAACGGTAACAAAATAAAGCAGACCGATGTAACAGGCAAGATGACAGAGTATATCTACGATGAACGTGATTTACTCCAGGAAATCCGAGATGGAGGAAAATGTATCACCGCTTTTAAATACAACGATGATGGCACGATAAAAGAAGCTGTAAGTGCTAATGGCATGAAAAATTTATATGGTTATGATACGGATAAAAACCTTACAAAATTAGATATTGATTTCAACGGAGAAATTCTGGCACAAAATAGATACGCTTACGACCGTAACGGCAACCGCACCATAAAACAGCAGTTGCGAGGTACAACGTATTATACGTATGACAGTATAAACCAGCTCATCAATGTAAAATATCCCGACTACGAGGAACAGCTTTTCTATGATAAAGCAGGTAATAGAAGCAAACGAATAGTCAACGATGTAACAGAGCATTATCTCTATGACAAAAGAAATCGTCTAATACGACAGGTATTCCAGCAGCCGACAGGCACAACGGCGAAGCATTATATATACGACAACGCTGGAAACCTGATGAATGACGGCGAACGTAGCTATAAAAATGATGCTTTCAATAGAGTAACAAGAGTTGAAACTACTACTGGGCAGGTTCAAATCAATCGTTATGATGCTGAAGGTCTGCGCTATGAAATGGAAGAGAATAAAAAACTCGTGCAGTTCATCTTCAATGAAAACAGAGAAGTGGTAGTTGAAAAATCCGCTGATAACATCAAGCGGTTAATAAGAAGTTATGACCTCTGGGCAAGCGAATGTGAACCGGAAAAGACTTGGTATCACTATGCCAGCGATGAACAGGGAAGCACCATATTTATTACAGATGAAGATAAAATCTGTAATAAATATGACTATGATGCTTGGGGCAATCTTACTACCTTTGAAGAAATAATACCAAATAGATATCTTTATACAGGACAACAATTTGACCAGATAACACAGCAATATTATCTAAGAGCTAGGTATTATAATCCAGTAATTGCCAGATTTACGCAAGAAGATATCTACCGTGGCGACGGCTTAAATCTCTATACCTACTGCGATAATAACCCTGTAATTTATTATGACCCTAGTGGATATAGTTGCAATCCTAGATTAAAAGATGTTTATAAAAAACAATCCCCAATATTAAATCGTAAAGAAGCCTTTAATGAAGCAAAAAATAGAGCAGGTATACCATATTCTCAGCAACCTACTAGGCAATGGGTAGTAGGTGATGATGTAACAAGAAAGGGATATAAAAATTATGAATATAATACAAATCCAACAGCACATGGAAGATACTATGAATATGATACGCCTCTTGGGAAAAGAGTAGTAGCAGAGCATACAAATGATACTACTAAAGGGTTGCATATGCATGCAGGTCAACCAAAAGGAAAGAATCCAAATATTCATACGTATGATTTTAAGCAAGAACGATATGCAAAAATTTATGGAAAAGATAATGATTGGCATATTTATTATAAATAAAATATAGAGGTTTATAATATTATGAAAGATATAACACAAATACAATTTAAAATTAAAGAAGTAAAAAATAGAATAGAAAAAAAAAAATAATAGAAGTATTAAAAAATATATCGTGTATAACAAGCTTTGAATTTTATGAAGAAAGTGAAAAAAAGAGATTTGAATATATGCTTCATGAAATATTTAAATATAAATATCCAATATATTATCATATAGCTGTTAAAGATATATTAAATAGTATAGATGGTTTTATAAAAATATTATCTTTAAATAATAATTTACCAATATTAATAATTCCATATTTTAATGAAAGTTCAAATTGGATAAAAATACAAGTATCTGATTATAAAATGTTTTTAAGTATATTATTTAAAAAGAATGTAATTTTTAATGATACTATAATAGATGTTAGTAATAAGATTATATATGATATTGAGATTGGTGAGAATGACTATGAAGTTCGAATTATACATTTATAGTTTGTATAAGAATAGTTATATTATTAAATAATATACAGGCAGTTTATCAGAAATGGATGTATTTGATAAATATAATTTTCATGATAGTTTAATTCAACATATAGAATATTTTTCTTCAAAGAAAAAATTAATTATTAATATAGAATTATGTAATTGGTGTCAATCTTTTTATACTGAAGGTGAACCTGAAATAAAAAAAGGTAAATTAATATTTTTAAATGTAAGTTTTTTTAAATTTATACCAAGTACTGTTAAAATAAATGACAATGAAATATTAGAAATTCATAAGAAAAAAAATAATATTATAGAAATTGTATTTTTTAATATAACCGATGTTCAGTTATTAATAATTAAATCATCTAATATTTATTGGCGATGGGAAACATAATAATGGGATATTTTAATATTTGTAGTGGGATTGAGTATAAAATATAGGCTCTCTGTTGAGAGCCTGATACATAACAAATTTTAAGATTGCGTTATGAAATGGAAGAGAACAAAAAGCTTGTTCAATTCATCTTCAATGAAAATAGAGAAGTCGTTGTTGAACAATCTGATAGTGATATCAAGCGATTAATAAGAAGCTATGACCTGTGGGCAAGCGAAAGTGAACCAGAAAAAACTTGGTATCACTATGCCAGCGATGAACAGGGAAGCACCATATTTATTACAGATGAAGATAAAATCTGTAATAAATATGACTATGACGTTTGGGGCAATCTCACTACCTGCGAAGAAATAATACCAAATAGATATCTCTACACTGGACAGCAATTTGACCAGATAACTCAGCAGTATTATCTAAGAGCAAGATACTATAATCCTGTAATTGCCAGATTTACTCAAGAAGATATCTACCGTGGCGATGGCTTAAATCTTTATACCTACTGTGATAATAACCCTGTAATCTATTATGATCCTAGCGGATATGCTGCTTGTAGTGGACCTACAAGTAAAAATCTTGTTGAAAAAAATCCTAAGAAAAGATTACCAAAAACAAATGGTGAATGGGAAGGTGAAAGAGGAGAAAGTAAATGGTATTCAAATAAACAAGATGTCATAGATATTACAAAAGGAGAAGGTGTTCCATATAAAAATGGAAGACCTGATTTCTCGAAATGGCAAGATCCAGATTTAGGTACACTTAAATTTAAACCAGGAGAATTAGATGGAACGAAAAACGATTGGAATAAAGTTTATAAGAAAATTAAGGAAGTAAAAGGTCTTAATAGTAATAAAGAAGCAGAAAAATTAATAAAAAGTAAAGCTGTAACTGTGCACCATAAGAGTACTACTGAAATAGAGTTTATACCAACAAAATTACATGAAAATATTCCGCATATTGGTTCAGCCTCAGATCTAAGAAATGGATTTAAATAAAAGGAGAATTGTATGTTAGATAAAATTTTTATAGATAAAATAAATAAAATTTTAGAAAAAGATATTGTAACTAATTCGTTAACTGAGCAAAAAATAATAGACATAGAAAAAAAATATCATTTATTTTTTTCTGAAGAATATAAAGAGTTTTTATTAAAATATGGAGGAAAATATATAGAAGACGATTATTTATATGTACCTATAGAAAAATCTCCTGTAACTGCAAAGGATGGATATGATATGATGAGTTATTTTCTAGGTGATGATATTGAAGAAAGTATTAAACATAGCTATGAAATTTTTAAAGATAATGTTTTTCCTATAGCAGAAGCACCAGGTGGTGATTTTATATGTATGGGTTCGAAAGGAGAATATACTGGTAAAATATATTATTGGTGGCATGAAAATGAACGGGATGATGATCCTGATAATATAAGAGCAACGTTATTTTTAATAGCAAATAGTTTTAGAGATTTTATATTAAGTTTTGAATATCATATATGGTAACCTTTATAGGCTCTTTTTTTAGAGCCTGATACATAACAAATTTTAAAATAGAGGAAATTTGCATATAAGTATAGAAAAGAGGTATGAGAATGAGCATGAAAAATCCTTATGAAGTATTGGGTGTTTCGGAAAATGCTACAGATGCGGAAATAAAAAAGGCATATCGAAAGCTCGTTTTGAAGTATCATCCAGACAGAAATAAGAATGATAAGTCCTTTGAACAGAAAATGATGGAGATTAATATGGCATATGGACTTATCAAAAATAAGGAAGCTAGAGATAAATTCAACAGGGAAAATGCAAAGAAAGAGCCGTTCTCACAGCAAAAAGCACAACCAAAGCAGACAAAAGCTAAAGAAAAACCAAAGGCTACACCAAAGAAAAATTTTGATATCAATGATATAACACAAGGAGTTAGAAATAATTTTGAACAGTTTTTTGGCTTTAATCCAAATACTGGTGATGTGGTACATGAAGAAAAACTTAATCCCAATATGAAAAAGAAAAAAAATCCTTTGGATATGACAGATGTCTTTGAAAGATTTATGGGGTTTAAGAAATAGGCAGGTGATGTAAGTGCAAGAGAAAACTAGAATTGATATAGCAATAATGGTTTTATGTGTGGCTGTGATAGTTTTAGGTTATATTGGTTTAGGAAATACACTTGTTGACTTTGTACTTATGATTTTAGCTGCCGTTTGTTTTATCGTTGTCCTTATCATGAATTTATGGAACAGATTAAGAGGCAGTAAGCTGCCTAAAATGGAAAATCACGCTGTATTAAATGACGGCAGTATAAGTGAAATTGCACTGTTAAACGAAGAGGATAAAATAATCGCTACGTGGGATATGTTCGAGAAAATCTCTTTGGTAATAGGCAAGAATATTTTGGAAAAATCTGATAAATAGGCTGATATTATGAAAAATTTAAGATGGATTATCTTTTTATTTTGTATAGCATTACAAATTTTTCTATGGTTGGCTCCTGATACTGATTTTGTCGATGGAATATTCTATGTAAATGATGTTGGTGGAACTGTGGGGAAAAAGCCGTATTGGGAAGTACCGGGATTTTTATATTTATTATGGTTCAGCTTATTGTTTACATTGCCGCGAAATAAATGTATCTTTTTAATTTTATTATTATTTATTGGAATAAATTGTACGGAAAATTTATATATGTATAATCTTCATATAAACGCAGAACAGTATCCGCTACAAGAATTACCAAAACACTTAATTGAAAGTATTTATTGGCATTATTTAAAAGGTTTGAACACTCAACCCAGTATATATGTAGAACGCATATTAAATTTTGTAATAATTACTACAATGCTTTCTTTAATAAGTTATTTAATTATATATGGAATGAAAAAAGGATTTAGATTTTTATTAAGAAAGATATTAAAATGAAAGGAGTTATCAATGGCATTTAGATATATGGTACTGAAAAACGGTTGGCTGATATTCAATTATGGAACGGGAATAGCAAATTTTAGGGCTTCAACAGGAAGACCTGGTATATTTGACCCATCTATTGAAAATATAGGACCAATACCACCTGGCAGATATATTATTATTCCATCAGAAATAAGTGATGTAGATTATCGAAAATATAAAGAAGGAACTTTACAATATGAAAAATTTAAACAAGATTATATTTTAAGAAACTGGGTAGGAGACTGGGGATATTATCGTGTAAAATTACATCCTCAAAAACTAATGTATCCGAATAGAGACGGTCATCGTTCAGAATTTTTTCTTCATGGTGGGAAAAATCTAGGTTCAGCAGGTTGTATTGATGTTGGTAACCAAGATGCGGAATTATTTTCTTTAATAGAAAGAACTAATACCAATGATGGAACAGATAATATATTAGTTGAAGTTACAGAGCATCCTAACAAAGAAGGATGGGAAAATTTAAAATCCGATTCTTTTTTGGAAAATCTACAGACTTGGTGGGAAAATATATAATGAAAAAAATCAATATAATACGTTCCTTTGCTTTTTGGTTATGTTTTATTTTTCAGATTATTCTTTGGATATATCTAAACATAAATTTAAATATAGGCACATATAATTTAATTAATAAAAACGATGTGCCATTTGACCAATGGGGAAAAGAACTTTACTATTTAATGTGGCTATTGTTATTAATAATGCCTAAATATAAAAGTTTATTTTTAATATTTTTATATGTATTGATTTCTTATAATGATGAAATACTTTATTTATATGTATCTGCTAAAAATATAGATGTCAATGATATATATGTTAAAGATTATATTATATATTCCTTACAATCATATTACTGGTATTTTTTTGAAAGTATAGTACAAAAACCTTTATTTTGTTTTGGTCGAATAATAAAATTTATAATTTTAACATTAATAATGGTTATAGAAATCTATATACCGATTTTGGGATTTTATGTTGGAGTATATCTAATAAAAAAAATAGGAAGAAAATATAAAGAAAGGAATTAATTATTATGGGCTTTACTTTAAAAGTTGAAGGAAATGAGTCGCTTTTTTATGGTGAAAATATTGTACAGATGGTAACAGCTTCATTTGATACACCAAATCTCCAAATAAGCCAGGTTGGGAATATTTAAAAGCAAATTCACCAATAGAAGAACTTCAACGATGGTGGAATGATTTATAAAGTTAGAGGTATTATTTTGAAAAATTATTTGAATGATTTAATAATAATTAATATATCGCCTAAACGATTGAATTATATATTCATATATTGTTTTATTGTGCAAATTTTATTATGTATGAATAGTTACATGAATTTTACAAATGGCAATTTTTATCCATTAGGAAATCTTCCAAATCAGATTGGAGTTTGGGATAATATATTATTTATTTCATGGATAATATTAATAACATTTCTTCCTTGGGGAAAACGGTTATTTTTATTATTAGTTTATATTTTTATTTTTATGGAACAAGATATAATTACATTGTATATATCTAGTCCTATTCCTATACAAGATGTAATTAGCAAAATATTGAGTGCAAATTATTTTTATTTTATAGAGAATATTTTTGAATATCCATTTATATATATAGGAAGAATTTTTACAAATTGTATTGGTTTGATTTTTTTTACATTATTTATGTTTGTATTAACGATAATAATACAAGTGATACTTTTTTTGATAAAAGGATATATTATTATGTTTGTAAATAAAATAAAAAAATAAGTTTTATTAATATTGATAGATACAAATAGTAATTTTTTCAAATAATAAATAAAACAGATAAAAATAAAGAAATAAAAAGAAAGGAATTAATTATTATGGGCTTCACTTTAAAAATCGAAGGAAATGAGTCTCTTTTTTATGGTGAAAATATTGTGCAAATGGTAACTGCTTCACTTGATACACCAAATAATGTACGGGCAAAATTGATAAAATAACACCTTTTGTTTCCGAAACGATGGTTGTGTATAAAATGGTATCACAGCTGCAACAGAAGAACAAAACGCTAAGGCTGAAAATACAGGTAGTAGTACCATGCCAGGAATGTATCAAGGCGCACAAGTAATTAAAGATAAATAGGTTAATATTAAAAATAAAAAGATGAAAGGAGTTATCAATGGCATTTAGATATATGGTACTGAAAAATGGTTGGCTAATATTTAATTATGGAACAGGAATAGCAAATTTTAGAGCTTCAACAGGAAGACCTGGTATATCTGACCCATCTATTGAAAATATGGGACCAATACCACCTGGTTGGTATATTATATATCCTTCAGAAATAGAAGAAGGTAATGTAAATTTTTTAGAAAAAAAAGATGACGTAGTTGACTATATGGCAACATATTCACATTATGTACTTAGAAATATTCGAGGGGATTGGGGTTATTATCGCGTAAAATTGCATCCTCAAAAATTAATGTATCCAAATAGGGATGGACATCGTTCAGAATTTTACCTACATGGAGGAAAAACTATTGGTTCAGCTGGATGTATTGATGTTGGCAGAGAAGATATTGCACTTTTTAAATTAATAAAAAGTACTAGTACTTATGATGGTACAGATAATATATTAGTTGAAGTTACAGAGTATCCTAACGGTAATGGTTGGAATAAATTAAGTGCTACTTCTCCAGTTGAAGAACTGGAACAATGGTGGAACAGTTTTTAAGTGAGGTGATATCTTGAAAGAATTCATAAGAAACACAGCACTTATAAAATTGTCCTTCAAATATAATATTTTTGTATTTATTTTATGCCTTATAATAGAAGGAATTTTATTTATAAATGAATATATAAAATTTAATACTGGTGTCTTTTATCCTTTAGGTATAAAAGAGTCTCAAATAGGATATTGGGAGAATATATTATTTTATTTATGGATTGTCTTGCTAACGTGTATAACATTAAAAGAAAGATTATTATTACTTTCTTTTAATGTTATAATCTTTATGAGTAAAGATATTGTTACTTTATATGAAGTTAGAGATGTTCCTATTCAAAATATGTTTTCATTTATATTTGAGCTTTATTATAAATATTATTTTAATGATTTATTTATATATCCTCTATTATCTTTGAAACGAATAATAATAGATATAATAATATTTATATTTAGTACGTTATTTATATGTTTATTAACAATAGCTTTGCAAATAGTACTATTTTTATTAAAAGAGTTTATGTTAGCTTCTTTAAGGTATATAAAAAAATAAAAGGATGATTTATCATGGGCTTCACTTTAAAAATCGAAGGAAATGAATCGCTTTTTTATGGCGAAAATATTGTACAGATGGTAACGGCTTCACTTGATACGCCGAATAATGTACGGGCAAAATCAACGCAAATGTGTTTAACGCTTCAAATTGCAGGAAAATTGCAAGCAGATGATAATGGCAGCATCAACAGCCAAACAGTAAAATTATTTGAATGGTCAATGATACCACCAGAAGAAGAAGACGTATATAGAACAGTAACAGTAGAATTTAATCATGGTGGACAGTGTTTTCGCCGAATTACTTTAGACACTGCCTTTGTTGTTGATTATGATGAAAGATATTCAACCAGTAGTGGTGTGGGAGATTTTTTTATGATAATTAGACAAAAAGCAGATATGATTAAAAATGTGAATGTTGAGGGAAATGTAGCATTAGCAGCTGGTCTTGGAGATATGGCAACTTCTCTAGGACAAGGTACAGGTATTGTAAATAATAAAACTAACTCTACAGATGCAGTTGGCAGAGCTATTGCATCTGTAGCAGTAGAAAAAGTTTTGCAAAAAGTAGACCCTTCAGGAACAGCATCATCTATTAATGCGGCAATACAAAATTCAAATAAATAAGAGTATAATAAATAGGATGAAAAAAGTCTTAAATATATTTGTAAGAACTAAAAACTGGAAAACCTCTACAATATAATATATAATATAGATACCAAAGATAATATTAGATTAGTCCATAGAAGAAAAGAAATGCCGTGAAGTTGCAGCTTCACGGCATTTTTTTATAAAAAAACGAGGCTCATAATGTTGCAGCATCATGAACCTCTTGCGATAAATTTATATACCGCTAACGCCAAAGCGGTTAGGATTGTTGCTATTTATGTTGTCTATCAATCCATTTGCTTAGGTAATTACCGATTACACTAGCCACAACAGACACCAAAAAAGATAATAAAAGATTGTCGTCCACAGAAAACACCTACTTCCCGTTGCCTGTCTGGAGATAGCAACGTATATATTATATAGACAGCTATTATATTTTGTTAAAACTGTATGAAAATATTTTTATTATTTATTAGCCGAAAAATAAGAAGTTGAAAATATCAAAGCTGGTATAGTTACAGAGTAATCCAATTTATAGAACACCTAAAATGCCACATTTTAGACGATTTACAAAAAAACCGCTATAGCGAAAAATTTCTGTATTCTCATGAGGATATTGTACATAGGCATAACGTTAGTATGAATTATGTTCAACGTTTATCAGCAGAAAATAGATTATCCAGAAGAAAAAAAGATGTTTAATCTATTGAAAAACTAATATAAAATGATATAATATAAATACAAAGATACTAATAGATGTATTTCCATCTGGAACAAAAATACCGTGAAGCGGCAACTTCACGGTATTTTTTTATAAAAAAACGAGGCTTTATGATGCGGCAACATCATAAAGCCTCTTGCGATAAATTTTATATACCGCTAACGCCAAAGCGGTCAGGATTATTGCTATTTGCGTCCGTCAATCCATTTACAAATGTAATACGAAGCGACACTTGCCATAACAGACACCATGAAAGATACTAATAAATTTTCCAACTGAAACACCTCCTCCCGTTGCCGGTCTGGAGATAGCAACGTATCTATTATATATACTACAAATAATAATTGTCAAAATGAATTTGATTTTAGTTATTACAGCAGGTACTAAACCATAATATATAATAATACGTATTGTGCTAGTTAAAATTTTTACTTGCAAAAAAGTTCAACAAGAGTACATTTCTAAGTATTTCATCACAAAGAAGTGTATCTAATGTTGAA
>OCAL01000384.1_pt1 | contig 19196 bp, 13 predicted proteins | sample 1477141 | NCBI WGS metagenome assembly OCAL01 (sample SAMEA2580295, study PRJEB22360) | human gut metagenome | biome: human gut; feature: human-associated habitat; material: faeces | place: Denmark | collected 2008/2010
CGGCGATTACGGCCAAGCCGGCACCGGCTTCCAGACCGCGCATTGGATCGGCTACGACGCCTCCAACTTCTCGAAGGCCGTCAACGACACCATTTCCGCCGACAAGCAGCAGGCGTTGCTCACACAGTTCACCGACTTGGAAGGCCTCGCCTACCAGCAGGGCCAGGGCGGCGCGATCGCCGGCAAAATCGATGCGCTGAACGCGGACCTCACCGCCACCGCGCAGACGCTCGATGGCAACGCGAACCTCGCCGACCCCAAAACCTACGCGAAGCAGCGTGCCGAACAGACCGCAGCCGAACGTAAGAAGCTCGACGCGGCCAAAAAGAACTCCTCCAAAGGCAAAGGCGACCGCACGTGGGGCGAAGTCGCCAGCGAAATGAACGTCATCCTCGACAAAGCCTACAAAGCCGCCGTCTCCGGCAAGGGCGCGGAAGGCTCCAGCCTCGTCAACAACGCGTACTACCAGTACTACGAAAAGCTCGGCTTCGAAAAGAACGTGATGAACGCCATCTCCGGCGACCGCGTCTCGCAGGTCGAATACCAGTTCAAAATGACCCGCAAAACCATGCGCGACGGCAGTTCCGACAAGGAGACCAAAAAGCTCGTCGACGACCTGAAAAGCTGGCTCGTCGAAGACGCGGCCACCCTCGACGGTGGCGCGGCCGGCAACGTCAACGCCTTCACCAAAGCCATCACCAGCTCCGCCGGACAGGCGTTCCTCATCCTGATCCGCGAGGGTCTCGAAGCGCTGCTGGTGGTGGCCGCCGTGGTGGCCTACCTCGTCAAATCCGGCAACCAGCGTTTCACCAAGTGGATCTACCTGGGCGTGCTCGCGGGCCTTGCCGGCTCCGGTCTGATCGCCGTGCTCTTCACGTTCCTGTTCGGAGGCTCCGGTCCGGTCCAGGAAATCAGCGAAGGCGTGTGCGCGCTGATCGCCATGCTCATGCTGCTGTGGACCAGCAACTGGATGCTCAACAAAAGTTCCGTGGAAGCGTGGAACCGTTACATCCGCACCAAAACCGAGTCCGCCGTGGCCGACGCGCAAAACAAAGTCGCCGCCGGCGAAGGCATGGGCCTGGGTATGGTCGTTTTGCTCGCCATGCTCGGCTTCCTAGCCGTGTTCCGTGAAGGCGCCGAAACCGTCATCTTCTACGAATCGATCTACTCGATGAATCGCGACGCGCAAGGCATGTGGATCGGCGGCATCGCCGCGGGTGTGGTGCTGCTCGTCATCTTCCTCGTGCTGCGCTTCACCTCCGTAAAGATTCCGATTGGCCCGTTCTTCCTCGTCACGTCGATCCTGATGGCCGTGCTGGTCGTCATCTTCGCCGGCGGTGGCATCCACGCGCTCATCGAAGGTGACCTGATCGACGGCCACTACCTGTCCAGCGTGCCCACAAACGACTGGATCGGCCTGTATCCGTACGTCGAATGTCTTGCGGCACAAGCGATCGCGGCGATTGCCGTACTCGCGCTGTTCGCCGTCGGCTTCGCACGCAAACGCAAGTTGCGCACGCCTGACAATCGCAAGTAATACGCAAATTTTCCGAGATTTACCGATATTTTTTCCACATCCAACAACAAAGGAAAGAGAAATGAAGAACAAGAAGATCGCCGCTCTGCTCGGCATCCTGCTGGCCGGCTCCATGGCCTTCTCCCTGTCCGCATGCGGCAATTCCAACGATTCCGCCGCTTCGGACAAGTCCAGCGCCTCCGCGTCGGCTTCGAAGGCCGACGACTCCAGCAAGGACGATTCCAGCGATTCCGCCGGTTTCGAAGAGATCCAGGTCGATGAGAAGCACTCCGACCAGGAATGCGGCCCGCTGACCGTCAACGCCGTCTACTTCCAGCCGATCGACATGGAACCGTCCGGCATGGGCCTCAAGGCCGCCGATGCGAGCTTCCACCTCGAAGCCGACATCCACGCCAACCAGAAGGGCACCGAACTCGGCTACGGCAAGGGCGATTTCGTGCCGGACCTGACCGTCAACTACGACATCATCGACAAGACCTCCAACAAGTCCGTCGGCTCCGGCACCTTCATGCAGATGAACGCCTCCGACGGCCCGCACTACGGCGCCAACGTCAAGCTCGACAAGGCCGGCGCGTACAAGCTCGTGCTGAAGATCGAATCCCCGGAGAAGAAGGGCTGGATGCTGCACGTCGATCCGGAGACGGGTGTGAAGGGACGCTTCTGGACGGAACCGATCGAGGTCACCTTCCCGGACTGGAACTATACGCCGCAGGAGTGGTGATCTCCTAGCGTAGCCCGTTCGCGGTTTCGGTATGCATCACCCGACACACTCAAGGCCGTTCGGCCAAGTTTACGGTCGGGCAATGCATACCGAAACCGCTCTCTCGCGTTTAGGGGGATGGATTCACCTCTGCGATTGTGGAGGGGGTCCGGGAAATCCTCGCATTTTAGGGGAGGGATGAGAGGGGTGGGACTCTTTGGGATGGGGCGGAATGGGAATCGTTGGGCTCTTTGAGTTGGGTTTTTGGATGAAAGGATTTTGGGATGCTGCTGCAGTTTGTGACGGTGTTGCAGGGGGTGTTGGCGCCGGCGCTGCTCGTCATGGCGTTGAGCGTCATGCTCACCGTCGGTGAGGGGCGTGACAAGCCTCTGAGCGCGTACTGGCGGCTGCCGGCGCAGTCATATTCGCCGCGCTGCGCGCCACCGCCGTCATCACGCAACGCACGTTCGTCAACTATCCGACCCTGTGGTGCTGCGTGATCCTCGACGTGGCCGTGTTCGTCATCGTCCTGTTCGCCCGCCGCATCACCGCCGACTGGCACAACCACCGCGCGCTGCTCGACATCGCGAATCTCGTTGCGGCGCTTGCGATCGCGGCCACCACCTTTCGTGCGCTGCCCGACGTGATTCTGCGACTGACGATCTTCGTCGAGCCGGGCGATCCCATCTTCACTTCCGACATGCTGTTGCGCGCGCTCGGCTTCGCTTTGGGCGCGGCCGTCGCAATCATCGCCGCGCTTATCTTCCGCACGATGCGTTCCACCGCCGTCCGCTGGTCGTTCACGACGGCGGTGCTGCTGTTGGTCGCGCTGCTGTTCGCACAGCATTTCACCGACCTTGCGCAGATCCTCCAATCCAAACGCATCGTCAGCTTCCCGACCGCCGCCTTCCTCGCGCTCGTGTGGGGCATCAACCATCAGCGCAGCCTGACCATCGCAATGGCGCTCGTCTTCGCCATTCCGGCAATCGCCAGCATCGTCATGGGCTTCAAAGTCAAGCCGACCGGCGCCAACGAGGCGATCGCACGCACGCATATCGCGTTCCGCCGCCGCGCGAAAGCGGCCGGCGCGTTCAGCCTGGTCGCCATGATCTGCGTCACCGTGGCCCTGACGTACGGCGTCGCGCAAACGCAGAAAGTCGTCACGCTGTCGCCGCCGGAAGACTACTCGCTCGCCGACGGCGTGGCCACCATCAAATTCAGCCAGATTTCCGACGGCCACCTGCACCGCTTCGAATACCGCGCGAAGGACGGCACCTCCATGCGATTCATCATCATCAAGAAGAACGGCGGCGCGTACGGCGTCGGCCTCGACGCGTGCGACAACTGCGGCGACGCCGGATACTACGAGAAGGACGGCAAGATCATCTGCAAGAAGTGCGATGTGGCCATCAACCTCGCCACCATCGGCTTCAAAGGCGGCTGCAACCCGATACCGTTCGACTACCAGGTCAAGCCGGGCAAAATCGTCATCCAAACGTCCACGCTCGACGCGCTGTCGAGCCATTTCCAGTGAGCGCCGAGAAAGGTAAGGGGGTGCCATGTTCTTCCTGAAAATGATCTCTCGCTCGTTCAGCCGGCAGTTCAAACGCCGTCTGCTCATCGCCGTCACCGTGTGCCTGTCCGCCACCGTCAGCGTGGCCATGCTCGGCGTGGTGTTCGACGTGGGCGACAAGCTCAACGCGGAGCTGAGCGCGTACGGTTCGAATATCGTCGTGCAGCCGAAGTCCGACGCTGTGGTGAGCGATTTGTACAATACCGGCGATTCTGCTGGCTCGGCTTCGGGTAGTTCGTCCGGTTCGGACGGGGGTTCCACTTCCGACGGCTCGGCTGCGGCGGACAGCGCCGACCCGACCGCGTTTCTGAAGGAGTCGGACGCGCAGAAGATCAAGACCATCTTCTGGGCGTTCAACATCACCAATTTCGCGCCGGAATTGAACATCCACGCGGATGCGGGGTGTGTCGGTTCGGGGGCTGGTTCGGCTGGCTCTGCTGGAACGGCTGGTGCGTCAGGTGCGGCTGCTTCCGCGGCGAAATGCAAGGCGACCAACGTGCCGATCGTGGGCACGTGGTTCGCGAAAACCCTGCACATGGACTCCGGCGAGTCCACCGTGGCCGGCATGAACGGCATGCGCTCATGGTGGAAAATCAACGGAACCTGGCCGAAAGACGACAGCGAGCAGGCGATGGTCGGCAGCGCGCTCGCCGCGAAACTGGGCGTGAACGTCGGTGACAGCGTTACGCTCGACAAGACGATCGCCGTCGGTGCGGACGACAATACGAACGGAGGTACCGGGAAAACCGGCAAATCCTCCACCGAACGCAATCGCGTGAAAGTGAAAATCGTCGGCATCTTCGATTCGGGCGATTCCGACAACAGCGCCATTTATATGCCGTCCATCGCCGCGCAAACGCTTGCGAATCTGCCGAATTCCATCGACAAGATTGAAGTCAAGGCGCTCACCACGCCCGACAACGACCTCGCGCGCAAGGCGTCGAAGAATCCGAACGCGCTCACGCAGGACGAGTGGGAGACGTGGTATTGCACCGCGTATCCGTCGTCGATCGCGTACCAGATCGAAGAGGTGCTGCCGGGCGCGGTGGCCAAGCAGGTGCGCCAGGTGGCCGCGCTGCAGGGCGATGTGCTGAACAAGACGCAGGCGGTGATGGTGCTGATGACCGTGCTGTCGCTGGTTGCCGCCGCGATCGCCGTGGCAAACCTGATGGCCGCGTCGATTGGCGAACGCGGTTCGGAATTGGCGCTGTTGAAGGCGATCGGCGCCACGGACGGTGCGGTTTCGCGCCTTATGCTCGCCGAAACGGCGGTGATTTCGCTGGTTGGTGCGATTGCCGGTGCGCTGCTTGGCTCGGGCGTTGCACAGATCGTGGGGCACGTGGTGTTCGGCTCGGGCATCACCATGCGTCCGATGGTGTTCGTGTTGGTTTTCGTGTTGCTGGCGGTCACTGTGCTCGTGGCCTCGCTTTCGTCGATTCGGGCGATTCTGGGCTTGCGTCCGGCGGAGGTGCTGCATGGTAGGTGAGTTGTGCTTGGCTTTCGTAGGGGGTGTGCGATGACGAATCGCAAGATGTTCTTCACCATGCTGTGGGGCGCGGTGTTCCGCCGTCGCTCCCGTGCGATGATGGCCGTGATCGCGTCGCTCGTCGGCGCGGCCACGCTGTTCTGCCTTGCATCCGTGTGCGTCGCGGTGCCGCAGCAGATGAACGAGGAAATGCGCGCGTACGGCGCGAACCTGATCGTCACGCCCGCGTCCGCAACGGGCAAATCGCAAGGCATCGATACTGCAACCGTACGCAACGTGACGGCGCTCGTCGGCGCCGGACACAGCGTGAAATCAGCCGCATACCGGTATGAGAGCGTGCGCATCAATTCCGCGCCGTACACCATCGCCGGCGTGGACGTGAAAGCCGTCCGCGCGCTCAATCGCCATTGGAACGTGACGGGCGATTGGCCCGGCTCGGGCAACGTGATGGTCGGCCGCGACGTCGCCGACGCGCTCGGCGTGAAAGTCGGCAGCCGTGTCACCATCGGTTACCGCGCCGCCGACGCGTCTGCTTCAGCGTCTTCTTCCGCGTCCGCAAAATCCGATTCGGACGAATCAACTGAAACGGCAGAATCGTCCGCGCAGGGCACGCAGAGTACGCAAACTACGCAAGGCGAACAGACCACGCAGGCCACGGAAAACGGCCGCGTCTCGTCCGACATCATGGATAACAACGGCACCGAATTCCGTATCGCCGGCATCGTCGACACCGGCGGCAACGAGGATTCCATCATCTACGCCACTACCGCGGACGTGTCCAAACTTGCGGGCCACGAGCGCGGCGCCGACGTGGTCGAATACTCGGTGAACGCCATGGGGGATGAGCTGAACGCCATCGTCAACAGAATCAACAAAAATACAAACACTGCCGTCAAAGCGCAGACCGTCACCAAAATCACCTCGTCCGACACCCGCATCATCGCCATGCTGCAGACCCTGTTCTGGATTGTCTCGCTCGTCGTGCTCGTGCTGACGCTCGTCGGAGTGGGCACCACCATCAGCTCCATCGTGAGCCAGCGTCGCAACGAAATCGGCCTGCGCAAAGCCCTCGGCGCCGACTCGCGCGCCATCGGCGTCGAATTCTACGTGGAATCCGGCATCTACGGCTTGATCGGCGGTCTGCTCGGCACTGCTATCGGCTATGTGCTGGCGCGTGTGCTGTGCGCCACCGTCTTCGGTCGCGCGATCGGCTTCGACTGGCTGCTCGGCGCCGGATCGCTGCTGCTGAGCGTGGCGATCGCCGTCATCGCCTCCATTCCGCCGGTCCGCCGCGCCACCCGTATCGACCCCGCCATCGTTTTGAGGGAGGAATAATCATGGACAACGAACATATGCTGCTGGAACTCGACCACATTTCCAAGATTTACGGCGATCTGCACGCCGTCGACGACCTGAGTCTGACCGTTCCGCAAGGGCAATGGCTGGCGATTGTCGGCTCGGCCGGTTCCCGGCAAAACCACGCTGATGAACATGATCGGCTGCATGGATACGCCGTCGAAGGGTTCCGTCATGCTTGAAGGCCGGCGATTGGAGGATTTGAACGCCCGCCAGCTCGCCGATGTGCGTAAGAACATGATAGGACTAGTGTTCCAAAAGTTTTACCTCGTGCCGCATCTGACGGCGGTGGAGAACGTGATGGTGGCGCAATACTACCATTCTGTAGTCGATGAGAAGCAGGCGATGGAAGCGCTGGAACGAGTGGGATTGAAGGAGCGTGCGCATCACCTGCCCGGCCAGCTGTCCGGCGGTGAGCAGCAGCGCGTGTGCATCGCCCGCGCGCTCATCAACTGCCCGAAGCTGATTCTCGCCGACGAGCCGACCGGCAATCTCGATGAGAAGAACGAGAAGATCGTGCTCGACCTGTTTCGCCAGCTGCACGAGCAGGGCACTACGATCATCGTCGTGACGCATGACGCGCTCGTCGCCTCCTGCGCACAACGCGAGATCATGCTCAACCATGGTGTGCTCGTCGGTGAACAGTGGAATGACGAGGAGGCGAAACGCGCGTACGAGGCGGCCGGCGGCAAGCCCGCCTTCACCGGTTCCGCCGCGGAAGGCGCGCAGAACGGGGGTATTGCGATTTCGTTCGCCGACCCCACGAAAGCCGCGAAAACCGGCGATACGGACGCGGCCAACGTTGCCGTTGCGGCTGGCGTTGCCGACGATACGGACGTAGAGCCCGACGTCACGAAAGGGGAGCAGGCATGAGCACCGCACAATCGAACGCAGTCAAAGTCATCGCGCTATCCGCGGCGAGCATCGCGCTGCTGTCGGCATGCGGCGAGCCGAAAGCCACGCCGATGGACGACGAATACGCCGGCAATTCCGGCGAAAGCGTGCAATCGCAGGAAAATAAGTCGAAAACCGACGGCAAGGCGGCTGACAATACGGCCGGCGGCGACGCCACCACCAAAAACCATGCCCATGACGCGAATTCCAGGACACCGGCAACTACGCGGATGGCGATTATTCGGTCAACGGCCAGTACGGCCCGGTCGGCGAGGACACCATCGACGTGCAACTGACCGTCAAAGACCAGAACGTGACGGCCGTGAAGATCGTCGGCCATCCGTTCACGTCCATCTCCAAAAAGCATCAGAACGACTTCGCCAAAGCCGTGCCGGACGCGGTGGTCGGCAAGCCGTTGAAGGACCTTAAAGTAGACAAGCTCGCCGGCGCCAGCTGGACCTCCGAAGCCTTCAACAAGGCGTTGGAAGTGGCGCGTCAGGAAGCGTCAATCCAATAGCCCATTCCTTCTGAAACCGACACGGCATGCCCGTCTTGCGTCGGTGCGGACGGTTTTCCTGTGGTTACCGTGCGGATTCGGCGCATACGTTCGGCCAGAGCAACGTGGCCATGTTCTCGGCCCAGGAATCAGACTTGCGTTCCTTGCCGGATTGCCGTTCCCCTCCGGCTTCCTGTCCCGCCAACGCTTTGCAAGCCAGCATGGAACCCAGCACCGTGCTGAACAGGAACGTGTAGTCCAAACGGTTTTGAAACACTCCGTCGGCGATGCCACGTTCCATGAACCCCACGAACCGTTCTTCGGCCGGCGCCAGCACTTGTGCTGCGATCGCCTTCAGCGTGGCGTTGTCGGAAGACAGCACCACGCCCACGGCTTTCAATCCGAGTTCGCTGTCGAAGCAGTCCTGGATGCGTCGCAGCATGGTGGCCAGTCCGCTCCGCGACGGCTTCAAATCGTTGAAATTCGGTAGTCCGGCAACTTCCGGTTGGATGCGTTGCAATAAATCGTCGGCGTTTCGGTAGCGTCGGTAGATTGTGGTCTTTGCTACCCCTGAACGTCGTGCGACCTCTTCGATGGTCACCGCTCCGATACCATCGGAAATCACTATCCCCAATGTGGCTTTCATGATTTTGCGGTCGGTTTGCTCCCGTAATCGCTCACGTCGGCCACGTACTGTGCCGACGTCTTCCTGCGTGGTTTTTTGCACCGTCTTTCGCGTGCCCTCTTGCGTGGTTCCGCCCATCATGCCGCGATCACTTTCGTGCTTTCCAGCTTGCTTACGTACCAATGGTTGAACTTGACCAGTGGAATGCGCAGTAACAGGCCTATCAGCAGCAGCGGCGGAATGAACAGCAGTAGCGCGCCAATCGCAAACCAGTAATCGTTACTGTAGATTCCGCCGATCGCCGCACGCATTGCTGTGATTGAATGCGTCGCAGGCAGGAACGGGCTGATGCCGCTGATGATTTTCGGCAGCACGGCCAGCGGATATGCGCCGTTCGCTCCGGAGATCTGCATGACGAGAAACAGCACGCCGATGGCTTTGCCGACGTTGCCGAAGCTGGCCACGAGCGTGTAGGTGAAGAACGAGAACACTAGGCTGCTCACCCAGCCGGACAGCATGAACAGCAGCGGATGCACCGCCTGGACATGGAGGAACAGCAGACTGCCTCCCAAGGAGAACGTGCTCTGCAATAGTCCGATCACGCCGAACACACCGTAATGTCCGAGAAACAGCTGATGCGGTTTCGGGTCGCCGAGTTCCTTGCGCACCTTACGCGAGACGGTGGTCTTGAGCGTCACTGCCATGAGCAGCGAACCGACCCACAGTGGCAGGATCGTGTAGAACGGTGCCATCTGCGAACCGAAATTCTTGACTGGGAACACCGCGTTGCGTTTCACTTTTACAGGGGCTGCAAGCGCGGCGGCCAACGAGTCGGTATTATCGCTGAGCACATCTTTGACGGCGCTCATATCGCCGCTGTTCAGCGCATCGGTCAATGTTCCTGTGAATGCGCCCAGTTTTTTGCCCGCGCCGGCCAGACTATCGGCGGTGGAATCCAACACGCTGCTGATGGCGGTCAGATTCTTATCCGCGGTCTTGGTGGTGCCGTTCAGATTGCCCAGCGCGCCTTTCAGATCGGCCGCTGTGGCATTGAGCGCGGTGGTGGTGCTGGTAATGGACGTGGCGATATCGTCAAGTTGCGGTTTCAGTTGGCTCTCATAGTCGGTTTTGATGCCACTGACGGACGTTGCCGCCTGCTGCGCCAGTTTCTTGATCTCCGCATGTTCGGCCGTGGTATCGCTTACTTTGGCGTCGATGTTGTCGGCGCTGCCATTCAGCGCCGATGCTAGGTCGTTGAGCTGTGTGATGGTGGTGCCGACGTTGGTTTTGAGATGGTCGATGGCGTTCCTCACCGCTTCCGGCAGCTTTTCGTTTGCGCTGAGCGCGTCGAGCGAATCATAGATCTGCTGGTAGCTTTGCGCCTGCTTGCTGATGTTCGTGGCCTGGTTGCGTAATGCGTTGGCGGTGTTGCCGGCCTGCGTGCCCGCATTGCCGAATAGGCTGTCCACATCTGCTTCCATGGCTGTGAAGCTGTTGGCGGAATCAGTCAGAGCCGTGCCCAGCGCGGTGGTGCCGGTCTTCAACGCGCCCGTCAGATCCTCCACGCCGCTGCCGGCTTGCTTGAGTGTTGTTCCTACGCTTTTCGCATTGCCGCTGACATTGGCGATCAGACCGTCGGAGGACTCAAGCAGATGCCGTGCGCTTTGGGTCAGCGTGCTGAACGTGCGGAGCGTTCCGGAAGCGTCGGTGAGCGTTTCCGCGAAGTCGCTGATATTGCCGTTGAACTGCGTGAGTTGTTCCTGCGCGGCTGGCTTGTCGAGTTGGTTGGCGAGCTGCGATGCCACACTCAGCGCGGTGCTGGTCAGTGTTTCGGAGAACGTCTCGTTGACCTGCGCGCTGACCGTATCGGCGCCTTGGCCTGTGATCTTCGGAGCCAAGGCGTTCTTCTTTTCATTGTTGTAGTAGGCGATTTCGGCGTGGTCGCCATCGGATGCGAAGAACGTCATCATACGGGTGCTGAAGTTCTTTGGAATCACCACAGCTGCGTAATATTTGCCGGATTTGGTGCCGTTGATGGCTTCTTTTTTGGTGGTGAAGGTCCAGTCGAGCTGATCGTTGGAACGCAGCGTGTTAACCACTTGGTCGCCGATGTTGATCTTCACTGGAATGAGGTCGGACCGGTATCCGTCGTCCTCATTGGCTACGGCGAATTTCAGATTGCCGGTATTGGCGAACGGGTCCCAGCTGGCGGCCACGTTGAACCATGTGAAGATGCCGGGGATCACAACGAGTCCGATGACGATGATGATGGAGACGACGTTGCTGGTGATTCGCCGGATGTCGCCGACGAACAGTTTCCAGATGGTTTTCATGCGTTGCTCCTTTCCTCGTTGTTTTCGTTGTTTTCGGTTGTCTCGGTTGTCTCGGCGGTCTCGGCGGTCTCGGCGGTGTCCGTGGCGGCATCGTTCGCGGCGGCGCTTGGACCGGTCGTCTGCATTTTCTGCATTTTCTGCACCAGTATGGCGATTCCGTCATCTTCATTGTGGTTGACGCCCGTCACGTTTTCCGTCGTTTCTTTGATGACGCTGGTATTGCGATTATCGGATGTCGTGCGTTTGCCGCTGGTGCGTCTCCGCGTTTTGCGCAGCAGTCTGTTCCGCCGTTCCTGTTGCGCCCGCTTTTTGCGACGGATGCGTGCCGCTTGGCGCTCCACCAGCATGGATTGGATCGATTCATCGCTCAAATGGCCGAGCTCCACTTGACGGTTCAGATTATCGCGCATGTATTCGATGACCATGAGGAAGCCCATGATGAGCAGAATCCAGACGACCCACGTGGCCAGTACCACCACTTTCTCTCCGTTGGTGAACGAGAACACCGCCGCCAGAGTTACCGGAACTACGAATCCGATCACCAGAGCTCCGCGCTTGAGTTTCGGGTACAGTTCCGCGAACCGACTTGCGCGTTCCTCGATCACCTCGCGGTAGCCGCCTTTGTCGGCCAGCACCTGAATGGCTTGGGACATGTTGTATCCGCGTTCCGGAAGCTCCACTTCCTCGCCGATAATCATGTCGCTTTCCTTGATTTCGCGGGCGAAGAGTCGGTTGAGGTTGACCAACAGAGGACGGACCACCAGGCCGATGACGAACGCCATGCCGGCAAACAGCAGCAGCGTGCCGATCGCCTTGGTCCAATGGCCGTCGTAGAAGCCGGCAATGGTCTCGCGGAATGCGTCTATCGAATAGCTGAATGGCACGAACGGATAGACCATGCGGAAGAACTTCGGCATCATCTCGATCGGATACAGGCCGGAAGCGCCTGGAATCTGCACGATCACCAACGCCACGCACAGGCCCTTGCCGATGTGCATGAACGTGGTGGACAGCGCGTACGTGATGCTCAGATATACCAGCGATGTGATCATGCCGGTCAGTATGAACAGTGGCGCGCAAGCCGTCTGCACGCCGAGTATCAGATCGCCAACGGTGCAGATCGCGCCTTGAATGACGCCCATCGTGCCGAGCAACAGGTATCGGGCCAGATACTTTTCGGTTGCGGTCGGATCGAGACCCTCAAGCCCCTCGTCGTCCACCTCCACTTTGTAGATCACCACAAAGGCGAACGCGCCCACCCACAGTGCCAGATTGGTCATCAGCGGAGCCATGCCGGAGCCGTAGGAGTTGACGGGATACACGTTCTTCGTGTCGATTACGGTCGGGGACTCCATGAACGAGGCGATCTTATCCGCGTCAAGCGAACTGCTGCCGGTCAACGATGCGAGCAGATCCGTAGTGCCCAGCGCCTTCAGGTCGGTGCTGACGGTGGTGAGCTTCGTCTCCATCTTCGCCAGCTGCTGGTCGGTTTGCTCAAGGCCGATGCGGGTGTCTGACGCCACTTGGTCGAGTTGGTCGAGCACGATGTTGGTTTGCCTGACCACGCTGTCCTGGCTGGTCACGGTGCCGGCAAGTGTTCCGGCCGTCCCAGCCAGCGAGCCCAGCGCGGAATTCAGTCGCGGCAGTGCGCCTGAATTGATGGCGTTGCGCGCCGTGCCTGCGCTTTTGAGCGAGTTCTGCGTGCCTATGTTGAAATCGGTGGACAGTTTGGATACGCTGCCGGCTGTGGCCTGTGTGTTCTCGCTCAGGGTTTTGAGGTCGGCGAGTGTTCCGGCTGCCGTGTTGTTGGTATTCTCCAGTTTGCTGATGATTTGCTGGTATTGCGCGTTGTCGCTGGCGGATTTGAGCTTCTCGAGCAGTTTCGCATTGCTGTCGGTGATGTTTTGCATGCCGGTCACCGCCTGCTGCGCCGATCCACTTGCCGCGGATACCGCCGACGAGATCTGGTTGATGCTGGCTGTGGATTGCGCCGTCGCTTGGGAAACAAGTCCGGATCCGGTTTCCAGCGCGCTGTTGGCGTTGGACGAAAGCGTGTTGAGCTGGGTTTGCGCTGTGCCGATGGCGGTGGATGCGCCTGCTAGTCCTCTGCCTGCGCTCGCCGCGGCCAGCTGCACGTCGTTCAGGGCATTGCGTGCTGCTTTTGTCTGCTGTGGCACATTGGCTAACTGGGTGTCGAGATCCGCGATTGCGGAGCGGATCGTGCCTACGTTCCGCTTGGTGTTGTCGAGTTCGCCGATGGTTTCGTTGGCGATGGTGTTGGTGTTGCCGCTGATGGTGCTGTTGGCTGAGTTGACGGCTTTGACGAGCACGTCGCTGACGGTGGAGACGAAGGTGTTGTTGACGGTGCGGTCGACCACGGTCGCGCCTTGGTCGGTGATTTTCGGCGAAATCGGACTCGCCTTCTCGTTCACGTAATATTCGAGCGTGGGGCGATGCTTGCTGTTGGTGACGACGTTGGCCAGATCTTCGCTGAAGTCGGAAGGGATGACGATTGCGGCGTAGCAGTCGCCCGACTCCACCGCTTCCATCGCGTTGGCTTTGCCCATGAACTCCCAGCCGAGCTGGTCGTTGCTCTTCAGCGTGCCTTCGATTTGATCGCCGAGATTGACTTTGCCAAGCAGCGCGTTGTCTGTGCCTTCGTCCATGTTGGCCACGGCCACTTTGATGCTGTCCGTGTTGCCATAGGGATTCCAGAACCCGTAGATGTTGAACCATGCGTATAGCGGGGGAATGAGAATCAGGCCGATCATAATCACCCACGCGGCGGGTACGGTGACCAATCGTTTGAAGTCACGGCGCAGGATCTGCAGTACGTTGTGCATTGTCTCTCCGGTTTGGCGAATCAATTCCCTTATATGGCGATACGTGTTCCGTAGCGCTACGCGGTTCGTATCGTATACCGTGCTCTTGGACAATCGCCATCGCGTTTCATGGATGACGGAAATCGGGTCGAGTACTGCGGCAAAGCCTCGGCAAAACCATCGCCGGCTGACGTAGCCCCTTCCGCTCACGTCCGTGACAAATCGCCATTTCTGTATGTCCGTGAGCGAAAGGTGGTAATAAATCGCTATTTTCCGTCCGTATTTATACCCCCATTCGCTCACGATGCGCTATACATCGCCATTTCTTGCGGACGTGAGCGAAAGGTGGTGTGCGAATGGCGATTGCAGCCAGCTGACGTCCCCCTCTTTTGCTCGCGTCCGCCAATAATCGCACCTGAACCGCTTTTCTTGCGGCGGATATTGCCTACGTTTGGTAGCGTGGGCTGAAGGAAGGAGCGACATATGAGCGAAACCGCACAATCTGAATCACGATCCGAGGATTCCGCCGCGGGCAAGACGGATGGAGAAATCAAGGCGATTGCCGCCGAAACCGAAATCGCGGCTATCGAAGAAGGCGGAAAGCAGGGCACTGGCGAAGTCGGCAATCCCGCTGACCGTCGTCTGCCGTTAATCGTTCGCATTTACGGCATCGTCATGCTTATTGAAGGCGTGGTGACGCTGCCGTTCATTGTGTTGGCGTGCCTGTACTCGATTCGCGCGGTGTTTTCCGGCAAAGTGGCGTTCGATGCGCTCAGCCTCACCGCGATTCTGTCGGTGGTTCACGCGGCCGTGCTGCTGGTCGCCACCGCGTGTCTGGCGGTGTTCGGCGTGATGCTCATTATGAACAAGCGTCGGCATATCGCGCAATGGACGTATCTGATGATTCCGCTCACCCTTGCCGAAGGCTTGCTGTCGCTGGCATTGCAGGGACTTGGTGTGAATTTGATCGGCCCGGCTATCCAGCTTGTCGTGCTCATAGCCCTGCATGTCACTGCCGATCCGTCGCTGCGTGAGGAACGTCGTCTCCAGTTCGCGTTGCGACGTATGGATGCCCGTAGCGCATACGAAGACGCCGCTTCCCAGGGTATGGCTGGCCGCGATTTGACCGGCAAGGGCTATATTTCGCTGGATTTCTTCAATTTGTTCTGGTTGTTCGCCATCGGTTGTGTGTTCGGTTTGGTGATCGAAACCATCTACCATTTCATCCTGTTTGGCGAATACCAGGACCGTGCGGGCTTCCTATGGGGGCCGTTCTCGCCCATCTATGGTTTCGGCGTGGTGATCGTCACCGTGTTGCTCAACCATTTGTGGCAGTCGAATTGGTTGCTGATTTTCTGCTCAAGCGCGGTGATCGGTGGCGCGTTCGAATATTTCACCAGCTGGTTCATGCAGGCCGCGTTCGGTATTCGCGCATGGGATTACACGGGGCAATGGCTTTCGATTGACGGGCGTACATCCGGCAAATACATGTTCTTCTGGGGCGTCCTCGGCTTGGTTTGGGTCAAGTTGATTCTGCCGCGATTGTTGCGATTGATCCAGCGTATTCCGTGGAAGATTCGCTATTCGTTGACGCTGGTCTGTTTCATACTCATTTTCGTCGATGGCGTGATGACGCTGATGGCGCTTGACGCTTGGTATTCCCGCATGGCTGGGGTTGCGCAGAATTCGCCCGTTTCGCAGTTCTTCGCCACGTATTTCAATGACGATTTCATGGCCCACCGATTCCAGACCATGAAGATCGACCCGTCCACTGCCGGTCGTATGTAGGCTGGTTTTTGCGTTTTGCGGGTTTTGCTAAGCGGCTGGTCGGGCGATGTTCCGGCTGGCCGCTTTGCTTTGGGTGGCTGATTTTGAACGATTTCGGACGATTGCAGTGGGGTTTTGTTGCGGGTTTTGCCGCGGGGGATTTGATTCTTCCGGATTATTGCCGTTTGGGATTCGTGCCTTCCGGCTGTCTGGATGCTTGACTGCTGTTGCCGCGCCTACGCCGCGATGCTTTGCGCCAGCTGGCGGATGAGGTCGGGGCGATGTCCGCTCCATGAGGAATTCGGTGAGATGACGACCGGAATTTGCTTGAAGCCGGCGTCCTTGATCTGTTCGAATGTGGACGGATTCTGCGTCAAATCGACCGCCACGTACCGCACTCCCAGTTTGGAAAGCTCTTGTTCGGTGGCCTCGCATTGAGGATTGTTCGGATTGGTGAAGACGGTCACGGTCATTCTTTTCCTCCCTATGCAAATCGGCTTCCTTTGGTGTGGAAAGCCTTGTCGGCCACGTTTTTTGATTTTGCCTGGCTGAGCAGGCCGTTCATCAGTATACACTACCTGTAGTGGCGTTTCGTACGTTTGCCCACTGTATATAGTGGGGAATTTCCCGTAATACCGAATCTATACGAACAAATGTTCGATATATTCGAGTCTATCATTATCCTCGATTGCGCCACGCCGGTTGCATGCGTATGGTCCGTCCGCGAATCGCCCGCGGGCTGTTCGCTATTCATTTCGGAACACATATTGCGATTTCGCTCGTTTTCTTACGATTGTGAGCGAAAGGTGGTGCCGCATAGTGCGGTAGGGGGTATAAATCGCCTTATTTTCCATACTTTTCGGCGCACGTCGCGAAATAATCGACCGAAATTGCGATTCGTGAGCGAAAGAGGGTGCGCGATATGGTGCGTTCCGTATTGAAGTGCTGAGACCTCATCCCGAAACAAATGAAAAAGTCCTGAGAACCATCGGCTTCCAGGACTTCGAACCTGTGCCCCCCGTGGGATTCGAACCCACAACCCACGACTTAAAAGGACGCTGCTCTAACCGTTGAGCTAGAGGGGCAACAGCAACACAGTATACAGCATATTCGGACCAATCGCCACCACGGGCGTCGGACGGGCGTCGAAATGGCCTTCGGAGTGTTGGTGTGCCTACAATCGAAACCATGTCATGTACCACAATTCTTGTAGGCAAAAAAGCAAGTTACGACGGTTCGACCATCATCGCCCGAGATGACGACTCTGGTTCGGGACGTTACGATCCCAAGAAATTCGTAGTCGTCGCACCGCAGGAGCAGCCGCGGCACTACCGCAGTGTGCTGAGCCACGTTGAAATCGACCTTCCCGACAATCCATGCCGGTACAGCATCGTACCGAACGTGCTTCCAAATCGTGGAATCCTTGCGGAAGCTGGCGTCAACGAACGCAACGTGGCCATGAGCGCCACCGAAACCATCGCCGTCAACGAGCGCGTGCTCGCCGCCGACCCGCTGGTCGCACTGCAGTCGGCCGACGAAGCCAATGGTAAGCCGGAAACCCCAGGCGGCATCGGCGAAGAAGACATCATCACCCTCGTGCTGCCGTACGTCAACACCGCGCGCGAAGGCGTGAAACGTCTGGCCGAACTGCTCGAAACGTACGGAACGTACGAATCGAACGGCATCATCATTTCCGACGTGGACGAAATCTGGTACGTCGAAACCATCGGCGGCCACCATTGGATCGCCCGTCGCGTGCCGGACGACAAATGCGCCATCATCCCCAACCAGCTCGGCATCGACTATTTCGACTTCGACGACGCCTTCAGCGACGCGCGCGAATTCATGTGCAGCGCCGATCTGCAGGAATTCATCGAAACACACCATCTTGGGCGCGCGGCGGGTACGCAGGGCGGCATGAACGGCGGCCACTGCAACCCGCGCATCGTATTCGGCACCGCCACCGCGAAGGACCACATCTACAACACGCCGCGCGCTTGGTATATGTACCGCTATCTCGATCCGGCCGACGCGGAAAACCTTACCCCTGAATCGGACGACATTCCATGGTGTCTCGAACCGGAGAATGCCGTGACCGTCGAGGATGTCGACTTCCTGCTCGGTTCGCCCTTCGAAGGCACCCCGTATGACCCGTACGGTACGCAGGGAACTGAGGAAAGCCGCCATCGCTATCGTCCGATCGGCATCAACCGCACCGGGCACATGGTGGCCATGCAGATTCGCCCGTACGCGCCCGTCGAAAGCCGTTCGATCATGTGGATTTCGTACGGTTCCGGCGCGTTCACCACGTCCGCCCCGTTCTATGCGAACGTCGACGACACCCCCGCCTACCTGCGCGACACCACGCCGGAAGTCTCCACGGACTGCCTGTATTGGACGAACCGCCTGATTGCAACGCTCGCCGACGCGCACTTCTACGAGACCAGCAACGCGGTCGAGGGCTTCTCGGAAGATGTCCGTTCCTTCGGCCACCGTCTGGTGGAACGTACGGATGATGCGCTTGCGATTGCCGGCGCAACGGACGCCCCGTCCGTCACCGCCCGTCTCGCGGCGGCCAATGACGAGATGGCGGACTACCTGCGGAAGCGCAATACGAAGCTGCTCGGCGACGTGCTGTACACGTCCAGCAATCTCATGCACAACAGTTTCGCCATGTCGGATCGCTGGAACTAAGCCCGCTGGTGCTTTCCGTGTCCGTTTCTCCCGAATCGGACACACAGGCATCAAAATGAAGCGCTCCTGTGTCCGAATCACCAGAAACGGACACAGGAGCGCCTAGCCGATCGCAATAATCGCAATACTCACGCAATATCGCGTAAACCCTCTATCGCGCGAAACCTGCGAAACCCGCGAAACCCGCGCGAAATCAGTTGAACCCGACCACATGTTCCGCCACGAAATATCCCTTTCGAATCACAAACCGGCCGAGCGAACCATGTAGGTTCAGCGCGCGCGACATCGCCTTCTTACGCACGTCCTTGTAAATCGTCGGCGAATACGCCTCGATATCCGCCCACATGGCCTTCTTCTTCTCGTAATTCTCCGGATCGCGCGACAAAATCATGAAAACGCTCGCGACGGAACTCTGAATCGCCAGAAAATGAATCATATAGCGGTACAGGCCGTCTGGCACCGTACCTCGTTCGGGGGTGGCGCGCACCATGCACTGGTTGACGAGCCGCAGCTGGTCCACGCGTCGGATCATCACGTCCGTCTGCACGCTCTGCCCGTCGCGGCCGATGAAATAGTGGTAGAACGGCGTATCCACGTATTGCAGCGACTTGACCCACGGGAACGGCTGGTACGCGTAGATGAAGTCCACGTAGAACGTGTGTTCCGGCAGCTGCATCTTCGATTCGCGCACCACGGCGGTACGGTAGATCAGCGCGTGCATGAGAATGTATTCGGTCAGGCCGAAATGTCCCAGATCGTCCCAAGTGAGCCGCTTGCCGGGCTCCATGGCGTGACGGAAGTTCACGACGTGCTTGTTGCGCTTGCCCACCTTGTCATACACATAGTTGGTGACGAGCATGTCGAGCGGCTCGTCCTTGCCGACCTCGCCGCGCAGCACGGCCATGACCTGTTC
>OCAL01000388.1_pt1 | contig 19144 bp, 10 predicted proteins | sample 1477141 | NCBI WGS metagenome assembly OCAL01 (sample SAMEA2580295, study PRJEB22360) | human gut metagenome | biome: human gut; feature: human-associated habitat; material: faeces | place: Denmark | collected 2008/2010
CAGCGACAGCGGGGGGGGGGCGGGGGGGCGGGGGGGGAGCCTGTATCGGCGACTGCGGGACGTCGGCAAGTCGGCCGAACTGTATCTGCTCGAAGGCGCCGATCATGGCGGCGCGGAATTCTGGACGGACGGCATGTGCCGCGTTGCCACGGACTTCATGCGCTCCAACTGCGCGCGTTGACGCTCAGCTGCCGTACGGCTGCGCGGACATTCCCGTACGAACGTACGACGACGAGACGACGGCGGCAGTGCGGTGTTCGTCCAACCGGTGCCGCCGCCCCGACCGGCTCGGCTCAGAGCGTGCGGGTGGAGCTGCGCACGACCAGCGTGGACGACACCTTGCGGAAGATGGGATCCGTCGAGTCGCCTTCCAGCGGCGGCTGCCCGTCGATGCGGTTCTTCAGCGCGCGCACCGACAGCCGCGCCACGGCCTCGAGCCCCGGTGCGATCGACGTCAGCGCCGGCGACAGGTACTGCGAATCGTCCGAGTTGTCGAAGCCGATCACCGAAATGTCCTCGGGAATCCGCAGGTCGTGCATCTGGATCGAGTGCATCACGCCGGAGGCGAGCATGTCGTTGAGCGCCACCACGCCGTCCGGCCGTACGCCGGAGTCGAGCAGCGTGTTCATCGCCGCCACGCCGTCGTTGCGGTGCCACATGATCGACGGCACCACGAGCGCCGGGTCGAACGGCACGCCGGCCTCCTCCAGTGCCTCGCGGTATCCGCGGAATCGCAACGCGGCCGAGCCGACCTCCTCGCCCGGGTGCACGCCGACCACGGCGACGCGCTTGCATCCGGTCTGCAGCAGGTACGAGGTGGCGCGCTTGGCGCCTTCGACATTCTCGGTGGCGATGTGGTCGACCTTGTCGGTGAAGATGCGTTCGCCGATGAGCACCAGCGGGTAGTCCACCTCGACTTCGGCCGCATCGTCCGGACCGAGTTCGAGCGGGCTGTAGATCAGGCCGTCCACCATCGCGGTCTGCGAACCGTGCAGCGCGTCCAGCTCGCCTTCGCGCGAGTACAACGTTGGTTCCACGATCACACGCAGGCCGAGCTTTTTCGCCTCGGTGATGATCAACGATGAAAGCTGCGCGAAGTACGACAGCTGCAGGTCTGGGATGGCGAGCGCGATGATGCCGGTGCTGCCGCGACGCAGGTTGCGCGCGGACACGTTGATGACATAGCCGAGCTCGTCGATGGCCTTGTGCACCTTCGCACGGGTGGCATCGGAGACGAATTCGTAGTCGTTGACCACGTTCGACACGGTTTTGATGGAGACACCGGCCGCCTTGGCGACCTCGCGCATGGTGACGACGTGATCGCCGTCCTTCGCGGTTGTTTTCTTGACCATGGGTAATTCTCAGTATTCTGTTCTCGGTAAATAGCGGCTTACGCCACGTACTGCACTGCACGTTGGCGGGGCCGGAGAGCCGAACCCCACCCCCGTTCGCCGCCGTATGGCGGCTTTACCGCACGGCGATTTCCATCGTTATCCCAGCATAAGCCGGATTGAGTTCCTCGTCGCGCTGCATGTCGAGGATCGGCATGCCCTCGCCCGACCAGTGGACGCGCCGTACCTGCGCGTCACGCCCGCCGTATCGCCCGTTGTCGTACTCCGCGTTGTGGAATACGTAGATCAGGTTGCCGCCCTCGTCGTGCGACCACATGCCGTGGCCGGTGCCCAGCTGCCATTCACCGTTGTACATGCCGGATTTCTGCAGCGGGTAGTCGAGTTTCGTCCACGTGGCCGGGTCGGTCAGGTCGGCGCGCACGCCGGCCGGCGCGGTGACCAGTCCGGTCGTGTAGTCGATGCCGACGAGCGATCCGGAGTAGATCAGGAAGATCTTTCCCTCGTGCACGAACGCGTTCGGCCCTTCGGCGATCATGTTGTCCCACGCGAATTCCGGCACGACGATCTGCGTCGGCTCGCCGGTCAGCCGCGTCGGCCGGTCCGGGTCGAACGGCGCGATCCATACGCTGCCAACCTGCTGCCACGCGTAGTACCAGCGGCCGGAGTCGACGATCACGGTCATGTCGAGCGAGATGCGCTGCACCGGGTTGAGGATCCGTTCGCCGGGGCCGAGGATCGGCTCGGGAACGGTCCAGTTGGCGGGGTCGCGCGGGTCGAGGTCACGGCCGTCGGCATCCTGCCTGAGCTGCATGATATGGCAGCGACCGGTCCACATGTCGGGTTTGCCGGCGCGGTCGTTCGCGGTGCCGTCCGGATCGGCGGCGGGGCCGTCGAAGCACGGCATGAACAGCACGGACAGCTTGCCGCCGATCACGTGCAGCTCGGGCGCCCAGAAGCAGCCGGTCATCGCGCGGCCTTCGCTGTTGCGGTCGCCGCGGGTGAGCAGGTCGATTTCGCGGTCGCGGCCGCCGGCGGCATCCGACAGGTCGGCGATGGACGTCGCCACGCGCAGCGGCATGTGCGTGCGGCCGCCGTTCGGATCGACGCAGTTGCCGTCGGTATCGTCGGTGGCAATGAACATGAAGAGTTGTTCACCGTTGTAATTCCATGCGAACACGGACGGATCGGCGCGTTCGACGGCGAACGGCACGGGATAGTCGGTCTGACGGATGCGACCGCGGACCGTACGGCGTTCGCCCGGCTTGAGCCTGCCAGCTGCGGCGTCGTCGGCGAGGGCGGCGAGCTGTGCGGCGTCCCAGTCGACGGCGCGCATGGCGGTGGATCCGTCGGAGTACTGCAGTTTGGCCGTGGTGCGGCCGAGCGAGCCGATGAGGTCACGGGCTTCGCCGTCGTACAGATCGGCCGGGACGGTCATGGACGGCACGGTGACGCCGGTGTTGTAAACGCGGCCGAAGCGTGCGATGAGCGTCGCGGCTTCCTGTTCGGTGATGTCGATTTCGTTGCCGGGGACGGCGTCCGCGATGCCGTAGTCGCGACGGACGGACGTTGCGTTGACATCGTTGGCATTGCTTGCGGCAATCGGTTCGGAGGTATCGTCCGGTTCGGCCGGCAGCGTGGTGCCGACCGCGGCGATGATGTCGGCGCATACCGCGCGCATCGCGTGGCCGTCGTCGTCATGCCACCGGATGACGTACCGACGTTCTGCATCGTTGTATATGACCGTGGGACGGTGTACGCCGGACGTGGGGCCAAGCAGCACCAGTCCGCGCTGATCGTACGACGTCAGGTCGCGGCTGGTCGCCAGCAGGAACGCCGACCGTTCGGATCCGTCCGCGCCGCCGCCGCGCGCGGTGCGGGTCGCCGCCACGGCGAACCGGCCGGACGCCAGCCGGAACAGGTGCGGATCCTTGAGGCTTTTGAGTTCGATGTCCACGCCGGGCATCGCCGCGCCGTGCGCGACGGCGTCGCTGGCGGCTCGCACCGTCGTGTACGGATCGGTCTTGAATCGTGCCGCCGCGGTGCACGCACGTCGGGATTCGGGCGTCGCCGCGGCGATCGGCACGCCGGCAGCGAAGAAGATGCCGTAGTTTTCGTTAAGCGGCGTCCACGAGCCGTCGAGATGCGACCGCAGCGCCAGGTGCATGCTGAAGGCGATGTCCTCGTTGTTCGCCTCTTCGCGCGACGTGGGGACACGCGTATAGCACAGCAGTGAGTAGGAGTCGGACATTCCTTGTCCCTTTCGGTTCGACAATTCATTTACGTCGATGTATAGTATATCCCAGTTTACATCGTTGTACAAACGCAGTGCTGCACAACACCACTGTCACACACAGGAGGAACACATGACCCTCACCGGCACCCTACGCAAGGCGTTCGCCACCACATTGGCGGCCGCCGTGCTCGTCGGCACGCTGGCCGGCTGCTCGTCGAACGCCAACTCGAACGCATCGTCGAACGCCAAGAACTCCAGCGACTCCAGCCAGACCAGCGCCACCGAGATCAAGCGCGGCGAATCGCACGATCCATCCATCGTCAAGGCCAACGGCAAGTACTACATCTTCGGGTCGCATCTCGCCTGGCTGAAAAGCGACGACCTCGTCAACTGGACCAGCTTCAAAAACAACCTGAGCACCGACTACGAGAAGATCTTCGCCGACATCTGGACCAACTGGTCGAAGCAATCCGCCAACCCGGACGTCAAGGGCAACATGTGGGCCCCTGACGTCATCTGGAATGCAACGATGAAAAAGTGGTGCATGTACATGTCGATCAACGGCGCTAACTACCGATCGGCAATCGTGCTGCTCACCGCCGACGACATCGAGGGCGACTGGACTTACGTCGGCCCGGTGACCTACTCCGGCTTCGAAAAGGTCAACGCCTCCAAGACCGACGTCTGGAAGGTGCTCGGCGAAGGCGCCGACCTGACGCGGTACACGTCGCAGACCGACACCGGCATCAACGCGATCGACCCGTGCGTCAAGCAGGACGACAACGGCGACCTGTGGATGACGTTCGGCTCATGGTTCGGCGGCATGTGGATGTTCAAGCTCGATCCGAAGACCGGCCTGCGCGACTACAGCACCACGTACCAGACGGTCAAGAACCAGTCCGACGCCTACTACGGCATCAAGCTCGGCGGCGGTTTCGGCAACTCCGGCGAAGGCTCGTACCTGCTGCATACCAACGGCCACTGGTATCTGTTCGCATCCTACGGCAACCTGCAGCAGACCGGCGGCTACCAGGTGCGCATGTTCCGCGCCGACAAGATCACCGGTCCGTACATCGATGAAAACGGCAACGCCGCAGTCAGCGAGCGCGCCATCGGCAACAACTGGCAGAGCGAGGTCGGCGTGCGTCTCATGAGCTCGATCCAGTGGAGCGGCAACGACAACTCGCACATCGAAGTCGCGCAGGGCCACAACTCGGCGTTCGTGGACGACGACGGCACCACGTACATCGTGTACCACAGCCGCTTCTCCGACACCGGCGAGATGCACCAGGTACGCGTGCGCGAGCTGCTGCCGACCGACGACGGCTGGCTGGTCGCCGCGCCGTACGAATACACCGGCACCAAGGCCGCCGACACCAAGTACGACGCGAAGAACGTGGCCGGCGACTACGAGTTCGTGATCCACGACCAGAGGACCTCGTTCAAGGGCCCGAAGAAGGTCACCGACAAGCACAGCACCGACTACCGCGGCGTCAACAAGCCGGTGAACATCACGCTGACCGAGGACGGCAAGGTGACCGGCGACAAGACCGGCACGTGGAAGCTCGACAAGTCCGACGGCACCGGCGACATGACCATCACGCTCGACGGGGTGGAGTACCACGGCGCATTCGACAGGCTGCCGCGCGACAAGGACGACCGCAAGGTCGAGATGACGTTCTCCGTCATCGGCGACAACCTCTGCGCCTGGGCCTCGCAGAAGTAGTCCTTTCTCATTGCCGCCCTTCCCTCGCGCCCTCGTCCTCGCCCTTCCCTTTGAACCACCCCATTTCTCTTAACGGACTTACAGCCGATTTCACCAGTGAAATCGGCTGTAAGTCCGTTAAGAGAAAGACATCATGTATCACAAAGAAGCTAACCCATGACCGCAACCACCTCCACGACCGAACCCACGACCGAATCGCCCGCCGATGAACGATTCGTCGAACACCCGCTCGCCCCGGGCCGCATCGCCATCCACGACCCGGCCATCGTCGAGGACAACGGTACGTACTACGTCTTCGGCACCCACCGACGCTGCGCCCGCAGTACCGACCTCGTCCACTGGGAACGCTTCGAGAACAATCTGACGCGCGACCCGGCCTCGCTGCTCGGCGGCATCTGGGAGGCATGGCCGAAGCAGCCGGAGAACCCCGCGCTCGAAGGCAACACGTGGGCGCCGGACGTGATCTGGAACGACGTGATGCGCAAATGGTGCATGTACCTGTCGGTCAACGGTCACGAATTCCGTTCGGTGATCGTGCTGCTCACCGCCGATCGTCTCGACGGCGACTGGACATACGTCGGTCCTATCGTCTACTCCGGTTTCAACGTTGACAATGTGGGCCGCACCGACGTGCCACGTGTGCTCGGCGACGAGGCCGCGCATGGCGATCTGTCACGGTATGCATCGTTGAAGGATACGCGGATCAACGCGATCGACGCCGCGCCGATCCGCTGCGATCACGGCGAACTGTGGATGAGTTTCGGCTCGTGGTTCGGCGGCATCTGGATGTTCAAGCTCGATCCGAAAACCGGTCTGCGCGACTACAGCGTGCGCTATCCGCTCGTCCACGATTCCGCCGACCCGTACTACGGCGTGAAGGTCGCCGGCGGCTACTGGAACTCCGGCGAAGGCTCGTATTTCGTGCACCGCAACGGCTGGTGGTATCTGTTCATGGCGTATGGCTGGCTCGGCCGCACCGGCGGCTACCAGATCCGTCTGTTCCGTTCGCGCAACCTCGTCGGCCCGTACGTCGACCAGAACGGCAACCCCGCGATCTCCAACGGTGAAATCCCCGACAATCAGACCAAGGACACCGGCATCCGACTCACGTCGTCGGTGAAATGGAGCGGCGGACCGGCCGACGACGATACGGTCGAAGTGTCACAGGGACACAATTCCGTACTCACGCGCGGTTCGGACGGCCGACTGTTTCTCACGTACCATACGCGGTTCATCGACCGCGGCGACGAGGATTACGAGACGCATGTGCGCGAGCTGCTGCCGACCGCGGACGGTTGGCTGACGGCCGCGCCGTACGAGTATCGCGGCGCGGCAGCCGTCCCGCCGACCGCCGCGAACACGTCCGATCCGACCGTCGGCGACGACGATGACGGCTTCGACGATTACATCGTTGCACCCAGCAGTGCGCCGAACTTGGCCGCCCGGCTATGCCACTGCGTCCGCCCCGTACACGAATCGGATCTCGCACACCCGTCGCTGGTGTCCGGCGACTACGAATTCGTACGTCACGATCCGCACGCGTATTTCAACGGCACGCGCAACGCGGACGGCACGTGGCATGGCGTGAATCTGCCCGAGACGATCACGCTGCAGCCGGACGGCCGCGTGACCAGCGGCGGCGTGGTCGACTTCTTCGATACGCCGGACGCGAACCTGCCGCGATCGACCGACGGCCCCGTGTCGCGAGGATCGTGGCGGATGCTCGGCGCGACGCCGGCCGGCGTGCACTGCTGCGACAGCGACATGGCGATCACGATCGACGGCATGACGTACACCGGCGTGTTCGCCGTACTACCGAGGGAGACCGATGGCCGGGCGACGCTGACGTTCTCCGCGATCGGCGGCAATCAAGCAATCTGGGGCGCCCGCATCGAGGGCTGAAACCCCTTTCTCTGTTCCCTTCCCTCTGACGGACATACAGCCGATTTCCGTATCCGAATCGGCTGTATGTCCGTTGAGAAAGCGAGGGGAACGATATCAGGCTGCACGACGGATCGGCACGTTGATGCTCGGCACGGTTGCAGCCGCAACGGGCTAGAGCTCGACTTCGGGCTTGGTGGGGTCGTCCTTGGTGCGGCGCTTGGCCTCGTCCGGATCCCACGTCACATCGTCGTAGTACCGCTTCCACTCGGCCCCGGCAACCGGCGCGATCGCCGCGACCGTCCTTACTGCGGATTCCGGGGCATAGCCGTCACACGTATTGCGCGCATCACCGAGCGGAATGATTGGGTTAGCCTCGTACGGCAAGCGTGGTGAACGACCAAGCAGGAGCGGTGTATGTACCGTCAGCAAGGTTGACTTCGTGCGAGGTGGGGCAAGTCGGTGATTCCTCTCCCCGAATCCCTGCATACGGATCGTTGCCGGTAAGCACGGTTGCCTCAACTACAGCCTTGGCTGAATCAGGCACATTCAGCGCAGCAAGCACCTGAGCCAAGTCCACGTCTACGGATTCAGGCAGCGCGTTGACAACACGCAAGTAAGTCACGCCAGCCGTCGAATCGCGGGATACGGTGACGGTCCGGCGCGGCTCGTCCGGTGTCTCATGGCCGTCGGCGACCAGCGCGCCGTCGATGTACAGTCGCATCTGCTCGCCGCGATTGCCAATCTCAATGCGCACATCCCACGTGGTTCCGGGGCGTACCGCGTCCATTGAAGTTTCCGTGCCGGCGAGTGCATAACCGGTGCCTTCGCGCACTACTTGCACGCTGAATCCACGGCCAAGCGAAGTACCGTTATAGTTCTTGCCGTTTACGTCGCCGGACGCGATTCGCACGCCCCACATGCCTTCGTAATAGGTGACTTTCGCGCGAATGGTGTATGAATCGGCCGCCAGACCCTCAGGTACCGGAAGAGACACCGGCCCATTGCCTTGGTAGCTCACGTCCGGCAGATCGATATGCGTGCCATCGGCCGTCTCGAGAGAGAAGTCGGCGAAATCGGCGTGGGCGCCGCCATCGATCTTCAGGCTTACGGTATTCGGCAAGTCACGACGCAACGTGGTGGGTCCGTCAAGCGAGACCGGCCAAGCGGTGTCCGCGGTGGTGGTGGCGTACATCTGCTGCACCCAGTAGCTGTACGGGCGGTAGACGTTCTCATTGTCGAAGTAGATGAGGTCCGGATTCCAGCTGGTGTGGCCGTTCTTGGCGAACAGCGGCGCGTAGGACGCCATGTGCACCACGTCGCCGTTCAATTCCATGCGGCCCATGAACGCCGCTTCGGACAAGCCGTTGATGAGCTGGGTGTCCCAGGAGCCGTATTCGCCGAGGTAGACCTTCGGGCCCTTGCGGTCGGTGTGATCGTAGTGGTCGAGGTTGTGAAACCACCAGCTGGAGGACTGGTAGGAATGCTCGTCCACGATCGGAATGCCGGCCTCGCGCGCATACGCCCAACCTTGCTCGTAGTCCTGTCCGCTCGGCGCAGGCCCGACCGTGCCGACCACGGTGATTTCGGGGTGCGCGGCTTTGACGGCGTCGAAAATCTGCTGGAAGCGGTTCTTGAACACGTCGTCGATCAGGTCCTCGTTGCCGATGCCGAGATACTCCAGATTGAACGGCTCGATATGGCCCATTGCGGCGCGCTTGGCGGCCCACTTGTTGGTGGCCGAATCGGCGTTGCAGAAGTCGATGAGGCCCAGCACTTCGTCGATGTAAGCGGGCATGTCTTCCTGAGCCACAGGCACCGGGCCCTGGCTGGTGTTCTGGCAGCTCATGCCGGCCGGCAGCACGGGCAGCGGCTTGGCTCCGATGGTCTCGCACAGGCGAAAGTACTCGTAGAAACCGATACGGAACGACTGGTGGTAGCCCCATACGTTGAAGTTGTGCGGGCGATGCTCCACCGGGCCGATGGTGCGGTCCCAGTGATACATGTTGTTCAGGCCCAGTCCGTGGGTGATGCAGCCGCCCGGGAAGCGCATGAAGCGCGGGTGTAGGTCGGCCAGCGCCTCGACCAGATCCGGGCGGAAATGCTTGAGGTCCTTATAGGTGGTTCGCGGTTCGAGGCTGACGAAGTCAAGGTCGATGGTGCCGGGTTCGGGGAATGTCAGGCGGAGAGCGCCTTGGGTGGCGATGATTTCGGCGTTGGGTTGCGGGTCGGCCTGTGCGCTAGTAATAGTCAGTTCGGCGCGAAGCTGGGTCCATTCGCCGCAAGCATTGGAGGCGGGTGCGGTCACGACAGTGGCAGCGAGCGGCTTGCCATCATCGCCAATCAGTGCGACTTGCACGGGCAGCGCTTTGCCGTGGGCACGGGTCCAGATGGAAAAATCGTAGGTCTCGCCGGCGTGGAACACCATGCCGTCGAAACCGAGGTTTTCCAGAGCGGGAGCTGCGGGGGTACAAGCCGAATCCGTCTGGGATAGGGCCGAATCGGCCCGAGACACAGCCGAGTCAGCAGTCTGCTCGCCGCCCACCTTGCCGATTTCGGCAATCGCGTAATGCGGGTTCTCTTCGGCCACCGGCGCGGTCTCCCCCACACCGAATGCGGCGAACGAGCCGGCGGGCACGATCTTGCGCCAAGCGGTGTAGTTGCTCCACTCGGGCTTATCCGCACGGTTGTATTCGAACGCGCCGTTTTGCACGAGTTCGCTGTTGAGCCCGCCATCGCCCGAATAGCTGATGTCTTCGAAGAACACGCCCCACAGGTCCGTGCTGATCTTGCGTACACCAGCTTTGTCCAATGTGGCTACCAGTTTGTCTGCCATCGCCAAACCACTCCCCAGATTTCACCCGCGTGCAGAAGATGCGAGCATCTTCTGCACATCAAATATGTAACGGTACATATTCTAAACTATCTGCCACACTCAGCAACCCCGTGCCGACTTCAGCGCGTTTCGCTCTATTTCAACATTTTCCAGAACGTATTCCAATCACGACTGCATGTTTTTCACACGTACCGTTACATATTTCACAGTGTTTATCGTTACCGATAATGTCATCACGAAACATACTTAAAGCAACATCTCGTCACTCTTCCGGCGCTCCACTGGCCACGCGAATCATCGCGTACTGGGATTCGTAGAGGCGGTAGTACGCGCCCCTGGCGGCGAGGCGCTGCGGCGGTGGTGGAGAATATGTAGTACGCGCCCTTGGCGGCGAGCAGCTGCGCGTGCGAGCCGTGCTCGACAATCTGGCCGTGATCGATGTAGAAGATCTCGTCCGCGTTCTCGATCGTCGACAGGCGGTGCGCGATGATGAAGCTCGTGCGCCCCTTGAGCAGATGCTGCAGGCCGGCCTGCAGCGCCTCCTCGGTGCGCGTGTCGATGTTGCTCGTCGCCTCGTCCAGGATCAGGATACGCGGGTCGGCGAGCAGCACGCGCGCGAAGGCGATGAGCTGGCGCTGGCCGGCCGACAGGGTCGATCCGCGCTCCTCCACCACCGTGTCGTACCCGTCGGGCAGTTCCATGATGAACTCGTGCGCGTGCACGGCCTTCGCCGCCGCCTCGATTTCCTCGTCGGTGGCGTCGAGCTTGCCGTAGCGGATGTTCTCGCGCACGTTGCCGGAGAAGATGAAGGTGTCCTGCAGCATCACGCCCATCTGCCGGCGCAGCGATGCGAGCGTCACGTCGCGCACGTCGTAGCCGTCGATCGTCACCGAGCCCTCGGACACGTCGTAGAAGCGCGACAGCAGGTTGATGATCGTCGTCTTGCCGGCGCCCGTCGGGCCGACCAGCGCGATTGTGCGCCCCGGTTCGACGTGGAAGTCCACGAGGTTGAGGATGTTGCGGCCGTCCTTCTCGTAGCGGAACACCACGTCGTTGAAGTCGACGCGCCCGCGGATCTGCGGCAGGTCCGCCGCGTCGGGCTTGTTGCGGATCTCCGGCGTGACGTCGAGCGTCTCGAAGATGCGCTCGAGGTACGCCGAGCAGGTGATGAGCTGGTTGTAGAAGTTGCCGATGTTGATCACCGGATTCCAGAAGTTGTTCGCGTAGCCGACGAACGCGATGAGCACGCCGGTGGTCACGTTCACGCCCCCGAAGCCCATCACGCCGACGAAGTAGATGAACGAGATGGTCATCACGGAGATGGTCTGCACGCCCGGCCACATGAGGAACTGGATGTGCACGGCGTGCATCCACGCGGAACGCACCTCGCCCTGCTGTTCCTGGAAGGTCCTGAACTGGGCCTGCTCCTGTGCGAAGGTCTGCGTGGTCTTCACGCCGGCGATCGACTCGTGGATGTAGGCGTTCAGGTTGCTCTGCTTGTTGGAGAGCTTCTGGAAGGCGCGCCGCTGGAAGATCTGCAGCACGCGCACCCAGATGATGAGCACCGGGAACAGGATCAGGCTCCACAGGGCCAGCTGCCAGTCGATCACGAACATCACGATCAGCGTGATCACGAAGGTGAACACGTCGGAGATCACGTTGATCAGACCGGAGCTCAGCGTGTCCGAAAGCGTGTTCACATAGTTGACCACGCGGATCAGGATCTTGCCGTGCGGGCGCGAATCGAAGTAGCTGAAGGGCAGCGTCTGGATATGCGTGAAGATATCGCGGCGCATGTCCTTGAGCATGAGCTGGCCGACGCGCGTGATCGCCACCGTGCGGTAGCGCAGCCCGAACTCGTACAGCACGATCAGCGCGGCGAGGATCACGGCGAGGATGCCGAGCTTGCCGAGGTCCTTGTTCGGGATCGCCTCGTCGATCATGATCTTGGTCAGGTACGGCACGGCGACGACGATGCAGCTCATCGAGATGACGACGACGAGAATGCGCGCCACCTGTGCCATATACGGTTTGAGATATTTGCCGACGCGCAGGATGTCCCGGAAGTTGATCTGCTCCTCGAGTTCCTCATCCTCGCGGTATGTATTGCGTTGTGCCATAAGTCCTCTTCTAAAAACCTTGTGCGACGCCGGACTGGAGTCCGAGCTGCTTGTGGTAGATGTCCCAGTAGCGGCCGTGTGCGGCCACGAGTTCGGCGTGGGTGCCGCGTTCGACGATACGTCCGTGCTCGAGCACCAGAATCAGGTCGGAATCCTTGACCGACGAGATGCGGTGGGCGATGGCGACGATGGTCTTGCCGCCGTCCATCTCCTTGAGGTGCTTCTGGATCTCCGCCTCGGTCTCCATATCGACGGCCGAGGTCGTATCGTCCATAATCAGGATCGACGGATTGTCCGCGAGCGCGCGGGCCAGCGACAGGCGCTGCTTCTGCCCGCCGGACAGGCCCACGCCGCGTTCGCCCACGACGGTGTCATAACCCTGTGGCATCGACCTGATGAAATTGTCCGCGCCGGCGATCTGGGCCATTTTCTGGATATATCGGTCGTCGCTATCACCGCTGGCACCAAAACCGATGTTGCCGCCGATGGTGTCGGAGAACAGGAAGGTATCCTGCGCCACGATGCACACCTGCGAGCGCAAGGTGGCCAGCGGCCAGTCGCGTGCGTCGATGCCGTCGATGAGCACATGGCCAACGGTCGGGTCGTAGAAGCGGGAGATGAGGCTGACGAGCGTGGACTTGCCCGCGCCGGTTTCGCCGAGGATGCCGAGCTTGGAGCCGGCGGGCACGGTGAAGTCGAGGTCCTTGAGGATCGGGGTCTCCGGGTCGTCCGGGAAGGCGAAGCTGACGTGGTCGAAGCGGATGTCGCCCTTGATGTGCAGCGGGCAGGACTTGCGTTCGGTGGACTGCTGGGCACCGGATGTTCCGGAAGCCACGGGCGCTCCGGTAGCCCCGGTAGCCTCATCATCGTGCTTGACTTGCTCGACGATCGTGACCGCCTGCTTGACGGCTTCGACCGCGTCGGGCTTCTCCACGATGCGCGGCTGTTCGGTGAGCAGCTTGCGGATTTTGATGCAGCTGGCGTTGAATCGCTGCCAGTCGTTGATCAGCCAGCCGGACTGGCGCACCGGGCCGTCGATCATCCACAGGAAGGAGTTGAAACTCACCAGATTGCCGAGGGTCATGTAGCCCTTGATGACCAGAAAGCCGCCGAGGCCGAGGGTGATGAGCTGCAGCGAGAAGCCGAGGCCGTCCAGCCACGGCATGTACTTGCGCGAGTTGTAGGCCAAGGCCATGTTGCACTGCATGTAATCGTCGTTGTGCTCGTCGAACTTTTCGGTCTCGTACGGTTCGCGCACGAATGCCTTGACCACACGGTTGCCCTCGATGTTCTCTTCGACCATGGAGTTGAGGGAGGCCAGCGAGTTGCGGATGGCGAAGAACAGCGGGTGGGCGTGCGTGGACAGGCCGCGCGTGAGCACAAAAATGAACGGCGTGACGCAGGCCAGGACGAGCGCGAGTCGCCAATCGATGGCGAACATCACGCACAGGGCGCCCACGAACATGACCACGCAGTCGGCAATCTGATAGCTCACCCAACTCAGGCAGTGGCGGATCGCGTCGGTGTCGGAGGTCAGGCGGCTCATGATGTCGCCGGTGCGTGTGTGGTTGAAATACGTGAAGTCGAGCTCGTGCAGCTTCTCGTATTCGTCGGAGACGAGGCGGTAGACCGAGTTCTGGCCGAAACGCTCCATCCACATCTGGTAGCCGTATCGCGCGCCCACGCGGATGATGGTCATGAGGATCATCAGTCCACACAGACGTGGCAGTTCGTCGGCATGTCCGCCGACGATGACGCGGTCCACGATGATACCGGACAGAATCGGAATGGTCAGGGCCATCGTGTTATTTGCGATGAACAGTAGAAGCGCGCCTACCACGCGGGGCAGGTCTGGTTTGCAGTATGGCAGCACCCATTTGAGATTGCTTGCGCTGGTATTGATTCCCGGATCGACGTACATGTGAGGAGATCACCGTTTCTTGGGGATTGTTTGCTTGTGGTATGGTGCGGCATGCTCCTGCGCCGCACGCGGCAATCGCTGCCGCCGCGATTCACGATCAGCCGTGCTTCGCACTGCGCCTGTCATTGGCCGCATGACCGAAGCTCTCCTTCATCGGTCGAAGCACGTTCGACTTTCGCAAACGCGTACTAGTCTAGGCGACCTGCGTCTAATCGCAACGGCCCGCAACTCTGCGTGTTCCCCGCATTAGCAACGATACGCGGCTCTCTAAGCGCAACATTCCCCGGAATGCGTCGCTGCACACCTCCGAACAGGTCCAATTCGCAACGCATTCCCGGGAAAGTGGCGCATGTCATATCACGCTCAAACAACCCAGCATAGTGAGTGGTTCATTCACGTTTTACGTATTGTGCGACGGAATCGGCATCTCCCGCAACACGTGAGATATGCAAAAGTGCCGCACGCTGAATGGTGATCAGCGTGCGGCACTGCGCGAAACGCGTGAAATCCGCAGAACGCACGAAACTCACGAAACAGATAAAACGTACAAAACGCAAGCAAGGCGAAGCAACGAACAGACAGAGACAGACAGACTACAGGTCAGAACGCCAGCGAACGCACGTAGGAACCAACTTGCGGGCGGAACAGCTACCGGGGATTGTTCGTTTGCGATGTTCGCATTCATGGCAGGTTTCTCCATACGATTCGGGCGGTCGGTTCAGGAGGTTGGTTGGCGGAGGCAGGTTCGGTTTCAGCGTCGGTCCAGGGCCACCCAGAGCACGCCGTGCGGCGGAATCGTGCCGGTGATGACGCGGTCGGCACCCACGCCTTCAAGACGCACGTCGGCGGGCTCGCCCGGCGCGTCGGCATACAGATCGGCGAGTGTCCAATCGTCATTGCGGGCGTCAAGCCCCACGATGGATTGGAGCTGGATGTTGCGGCCGATCTCGTATGTGTCGCTGCCGGTCCAGAACAGCGCGGCGTAATGGCCGCCGTGATGCGCGGAACGTGTGCCATCGGCCCAATCGGCTGCGTCGGCGGACCAGACGATGAACTCGCCACGGTAGGTGCTCTCATCCCACCATTTGCCAAAAATCCGTTCGCGCACGGTCTCGCGGTTATTGGTGGAGCCGGCAAGCACCTCACGCAACGCGGGATTCTGCAGCAGCGCGATGGCGTCGCTGTTGCTGGTGGGCAGATCGCCGCCGACCATAAGCGGGCTACGCCCCATGCACCATAGGGCCAGCAGTGTCTTCTGCTCGTCCAGCGTAAGGCGGGATTGGCGGTCGTCGCCGCGTTCGGCGCGCAGGCCTATGTGCCCGAACGGCACCATGTCGGCGTCGGCCCAGTGGCCGGTGGTCTGGAACGGCGCCCAGCGGGCCAGGCGGGCGAACTGCTGGTAGATGTCTTCCCAACGGTCCCACAGATCGTCGGAAATACGCCACATTTGGGCGTTCTCGCGCAGGAAGTCGACGTAGCTCGTCGCCACCCAGCCGCCGGGCGAGAGAGACAGGTCAATCGAACGGCCGTATTTGGCTTCGGCTTTGGCGATGGCGCGATGATAGGCGGCGATTTCGTCGGAGTGGAACGGGGTCTGCATGTCGTCGACCTTGAGGAAGTCGAGGCCCCAGGAGGCGAACAGGTCGAGCTGCGCGTCATACCAGGCCTGCGCGCCCGGGTGGGATTGGTTCAGGCCGTAGTTGTCCGGATTCCACTTGCACACGTGGTCGAGGTCGGCCACGTCCTTGGCGGTGTAGTTGGTGCCGTATACGGGCAGGTTCTTGTCCACGGCGATACGCGGGATGCCGCGCATCATGTGCATGCCAAGCTTCAAGCCCAGTTCGTGGACGGCGGCGGCGAGCGGGCCGAATCCCTTGCCGCCGGCAGCACTCGGGAAACGCACCGGGTCAGGCAGCTGACGGCCGTATTCGTCGAGAATCAGCGGCGCGTTGTCGTTGTAACCATGTGCGCGGGCGGTCGGGTCGTACCAGTCGATGTCGATGACCAGCGTATCCCAGCCGGCGTTTTTCAGGTGTTCAGCCATGAACCGCGCGTTGGCCAGCAGCTCGTCTTCGGTGAGAGTCGTGCCGTACGAATCCCAGCTGTTCCAGCCCATCGGCGGACGCCATGCCTGAGGAAGGCTCTGCGGAAGATCCGTCATCGTATCCTGCTTTCGTTGATATTCGTATAAGTTGCCATACGGCGGTACGCCAGCCGCAAACCAATCGGCATCGCGCACGTACGGATAGGTGAAGAGTGACGCCACTCCCCCGGAGAGTCCCATCCCAACGTACGACGAACTTCATGGCCTCTTGGCACACCGACGTATGTACCGTTACATATTCTTCCACCGGAACGATATCAAGCAAGCGCATGTTACGCTCGGCGCGTCATCGCCTAAGCGCAGCATTTTCAGCGATTCCGGCGCACAGCCACCATTTGCCAAAACACGATGTTGTGAATACCGTTACAACCATTGGAAGCATTACGGGCATTGTCCAATGCCCATCACAGGCGAAACATGAGGTGACGTTATGCCGAGCGGCAAACCAACATTGCGCGACGTAGCGAAGGCCGCCGGGTTCTCCCCCATGACCGCCTCGAATGCGCTGCACGGCAAGCCGGGTGTTAAGGATTCCACTCGCGCCAAAGTGCTGGCAGTGGCCGAAAAGCTCGATTACCGCATCAATCTGACGGCCAGCATGCTGAAGTCCGGCCGCAGCAACATCATCCACATCATCGTCAACGAATTCGATTCGCCGTTCTACTCCAAACTCGTCGAATCGCTCGTCACCGAAACCACCGCGCGCGGGCTGACGCCGTTCGTGGAGCAAACCCGGTACTCTCCGGATGCCGCCAAACACGCGCTGGCCAACAACCCGTTCTCCGGGCAGTTGTTCGACGGCGAGATTATCCACGCTTCGGGCCTGAATGCCGGTGTGCCGCTTTCCGCGATCAACCACGGCCGACCGCTGGTTCTGATTGACGCCTGCGAGGAAACGCCCACGTTCGATACAGTGAATTTCCCGAACGAAGACGGCGCGCGGGCGGCAGTGCAGCATCTCATCGAATGCGGATGCCACCGCATCGCCATCGTCGGCGACGGGTATTCGCCACGAACCGAACTGGCGCACGTGGAAAGTTCCAGCGGTTTGCGCCTGCGCGGGGCCAGCGGCGCGTTGCTCGATGCCGGGCTGCCGTATGACGAATCGACGAACTTCATTGGTTACGGTAGCGACAGCGGCATCGAAGCCGGTCATGCCATCGCCGAGGCGATGCTCGAGGCTCGTGCGCAATCGGCTGATGACACTGCTGAGTCCCGTTCCCCGGGCACCACGCGGGCAACGGGAAGCACCCCGGCCATCGATGGCATCTTCTGCATTAACGACTATGCCGCATTCGGAGTAATCCGAGGCCTTGCCGACTACGGCATCCACGTGCCCGACGATGTGAGAGTCATCGGCTTCGACGGCGCCACGGCCGGCTCGTACACCACACCGACGCTGAGCACCGTCCAAGTGGATCTCGATCAGCTCGCCCAATTCGCGCTTGATATGATCACCCGCCGCGTGGAGCAGCGCGACCAGGGCGACGGCAGGTCCGACGAATCCGCTGGCATGCCGGCCACGCGCGCCACCATTGGATACACACTGGTTCCGCGCGAGTCCACTGTCGGTTCGGCAAACAGGTAACGCTGAAACGCCGAAATAGGGCGGCGATTCCCGACTGCCGCGCCCACTGCCCAAGTGCCGTGCGGCGTGACGTGCGAGGTTTCGGCATGCGTCAAACCGTTCCCAGCGCTCCCACGTGGTAGTGGCGCCCATGCGCACTTTTCCTAGGGTTAGGACCATGACCTTCCCTAATCACACGGTGTTGTAGAGGCGGGCGGGGAAAGCGTCGCGGTATTGGCCGGGGGTCAGGCCAGTGCGGCGCTTGAAGACGCGCATGAAGTACTTGGGATCGGCGTAGCCCACTTCTCGCGCAATATCCGCCACGCTGGAAGCGGTAGAACTCAGCAGTTCGCGCGCACGGTCGATGCGATATTCGATGATCTGCTCGGCCACACCCACGCCGAACACGCGCCGGTACATCGCGGTCAGATAGCTGGGTGAATAGTGGAAGCGCGCGGCCACTTTGGCCACGGTGATGTCGTCGAAGGCATTGGCCATAATCCACGAGCGGATGGCCAGCATCGGCGCCAGGCCGGACGAATCGCCAGCGGCACCGGCCGAATCGACATGCATGGCCCATTCCTGTTGCTGCCGGACGCGGTCGGCACTGGTGATGGGCTTGCCGTCGCCCCGGTAGCCGGCAAGCGTACGATGGGCGGCAAAGTCCGCCTTCAGCCGCTCCTGCGCGCTGACCTCCAGCAGCAGGCCGGTGGCGAAGTAATCGCAGTAAGCGTTGGAATACGGGCCGAATCGCGCATAGATGTCGATGAGCTGCCCACACATCACCGCCAGCCGGTCGGGGTCGGGCAGGGTGCGTTCATCGGGCAGCAACAGGCAATGGTCGTCCTGCGGCAGACCCGCGTCATCGGGGAGCATGCGCGCATCCGGCAATTTGAAATGCATCCAGTAGAAGTCCACGTCAGACGTGATGATGTCGGCGCCCGCATGCTCCACATTCGGCGGCAAGAGTGCGATTTGGCCGGCCTCGATATGCAGGGTCTGCTCCCCCACCCGCATCGGCAGGACGCCCCGACGCACGAACATCAGCTCGAAGGTGTCGATGGTGCGCCGCAGATGGCGCCAGCCCGGTCCGGACACAAACTGCCCGACCGAGTAAAAGTCCACCGGCCCTTCGAGCCGACATGTCGTGATGCCCATGGCTACCAGAGTAGCCGAGAGCAAATATCAGCCGCGCAGCCAGACGGTCATTTCGTTTTCGCCGCGGTTGGCCCAGGCGAAGTACGGGATGAGCGTGGCGGTGGCGGGCTCGCGCTTGACCGGCGCGTACACGGCGTAGAGCGGCGCGAACGCCGGAACCTCGGCCGCGCCCTCACCCGCGGCGGCCACAGCAGCCGGCAACGGCTCCCGCCCCACCGGGCCCCCCCACCTCCCCAGACTTCCCGA